>Ga0256404_1002008_pt1 | contig 46442 bp, 35 predicted proteins | sample RumenRJG_01DNA_FD_185990 | JGI IMG/M metagenome (GOLD analysis project Ga0256404, IMG submission 185990) | Bovine rumen microbial communities from Lethbridge, Alberta, Canada - RJG_01 | ecosystem: Host-associated > Mammals > Digestive system > Stomach > Rumen | place: Canada: Alberta | collected... | reverse complement strand
AACTGGTCGATGACATCTTTTTCTTTTGTTTTGGCCAACATTGTACTCCTCCTTAAGAGTATCATATTTGTCAGCCATTTACACAGAAAATTTTACAGGGTCTACAACCCAGCTTGCGAGTGCTCCACCATCATCACCAATTGATGAATCTGTACGATACCAGCCAATTGTTTCCTGATTCAAAACGTTCTTATAGCAACCAAATGTAAGCTTAAGAACATCGATAGGTTTAATCCAAATCTGCCATGCAGAAGATTTTATGATAGCATCTGCATCTGCACCTGTAGCAGCTGGATCAACAGTTTTTCCAAAGTTTCCTCTATCCTGATCTGTAAGCTTAAGAGTACCACCTGCTTTTTCTCCTGAAATAGAGAAAGCGATTGGTGCATGATAGTACTGGTTATTGTGCTTAAGTGTCAATGCAGTAACATTTCCACCAGCATAATTGAACAAGCTACCTTCAAGTCTTACACCAGCAGAAACATCTGCTGCGAATACAGAAGCGGCAATAGCTGCTGCTGCTAAAATTCCAACGATTTTTTTCATTTGAAAAAATCCTCCCTTTTTGTCGGATGGATAATATAGAAAAAAATCTTCGCATATAATGATTCAGAATTATTTTTTTGATTTTTTTTTCAGAATTTCGCAGAAAATCGCATATCTAGTCTACTTTATATATAGAGAATTTTTATTGGCCGCCGGAAATTTCTCAAATTTATTTTAAGAGGTTTTATATGGCATTTTGGAACAGAAAGTACAAAGATTCTGTTTTTACAGATTTATTTGGAACTGATAAAACAGGAAAGGAAAATTTTCTTGCTCTTTACAACGCGCTTTCAGGGAATGATTTTAAACTGCAAGAAGTATCGCTAGAACGTAAAGTTATTGAGCAGTCACTTTATAAAACTTTCAATAACGATGTGAGTTGGGAGATTAATGGCAAGCTTATTGTACTTGTAGAACATCAATCTACGGTGAATGAGAACATGCCCTTGCGATGTTTGGAGTACGTGACAAGAATTTATGAGGGAATCGTACCAGTAAGACAACGGTATGCAGAAAAAGTATATAAAATTCCGAATCCTGATTTTTATGTTGTTTACATGGGAAAAAAAGAGCAACCATTGGAACAGGAATTGAGACTATCTGATGCTTTTTATACAAAAGACAGCAGTAAACTGGAACTTGTAGTAAAAGTCAAAAACTGTTCTGATTCAAAATTATTGCCGTTAGTAAAAAGTTGTGCTATTCTTAGAGAGTATTGTCGTTTTATTGAAATTGTTGAACTGAATTTTAATAAACGACATCCTAGAAGATCTTTCCAGAAAGCAATTGAACAGGCAATGGAAGAAGGAATCTTAGTGGATTATCTTGATCGAAAATCCAGGGAGGTTATAAACATGCTCTGCGCACAATACAATTATAAAATGGATATTGCTGTAAAGAAAGAAGAAGCTTTTCAGGATGGAGTAGCAGAAGGTGCCCAGCAGAAAGCTGTGGAAAATGCCCGTAAACTTCTTGCAGATGGAAAGTATACTGCTAAAGAAATTTCTGAACTATTACAAATCCCTATTGAAGCTTTTAATGAAACAGTGTAAGTATAGGCAACAACAGACATATAATTTTACGGCTTGAGAAATCAAGCCGTAATTTTTTTTAAATTCCTTTTTTGTCGGCGGGCAGGGGCGGGGGTAAAAGGTGAAGTTGCTGAGGATTCAGAGATTTTATGAGTCATTTTTTTGAAAGTTTTTTTTTCTTTTGTAACGACTTAAATTGAATAATTGTTTATAATGTATAAAGACTTTAATTAAAAACTTATGAGGTTTACGAAATGAAAAAAACTATTTTACGTGCTGCCTGCCTGATTGCTTTTTCTGCTATTCTGGTTTCTTGTGGAACTACTAAAAATGTGCAGTCAGCTCCGGATTCATACAGTCCAGAAACAGAAAATGCAGAGGGCGCTGAAGGTAAAGCTGACGGCGAAGCTGCTGAAGGGGAGGCTGCTAAATCTATAACTCCTAGAAAAAAGAAGAATGCACTTGAGAAATTCTTTACCTTTGGAAATGGTGATGACTTTATTAAGTATGATGAAACAACTGTATTTACACAGGAAATTACCGGCTTAAAAGAAAAGAATGCAACTGTAGTTCTTCGTTATGATAATCTGATGGCAGGCTTTGGAAGCTATAATTCTGCTGCTTACTATTATGTTCAGTTTGATAAGGAAGGCCGTGCTGCTCTTGCCAAGGCTGCCGAAGCATATATGAATGACTTTGAAAATAAGAGACTTCAGCGTAAGGGAAAACGTACAGAACGTGCTTATGGAAAAATTAAGTACAGACTGAACTGGGGTGCAATCAGCAGTTCAACTCCTAACTATGGTGAAGGACAAGGTTTTGTTGGTTATGAATTTGTAAAAGGTTCTCCATATTTTGTAATCAGCAATTATCCGTTTAAGAATGAATATTATGAAAGAGCAGGGGATGCAACAACAAGAGAATCTCCTTCTGTAAAATACTACTTTACAAGAGCTCAGATTAATCAGCTTTTGAACATGATGTCTGAAGAAAATATTGCAAAGTATGTTCAGGAATACAGCATGGATTTTGTAACAACTCCATCTACTGCGGACGAATACTAATTATTTCTTAGAATCTTTTGAGTAAACGCGGGCCTGAGGAATTACAGGGAAGTATTCCATAATTTCAAGGTAATCCTGAAGGCTGGCGGATTGAATGTAATTGTATTCTTCCAGATACCAGAGAGGCTTAGGACTTTCATTAAAGAGTTCTAAGCCTTTTTGTATTAACAGGGCGGTTCCTGTATCTGAGCCGGTGTCTTTCATCTGATTGCGGATCCAGTTGTTTTTAATTTCACGGACTAAAGCCTGGCTTGTCTGAAGATGCTGCAACTGGTCTTTGATAGACTGAACAGTTGTTTTATACTGGGCATCCAGTTCTCTGGTGTGAGCTACATTCTGGATAATCAGGCTTCCAATGTTTACGCCGTTTTCCGGCAACATCACAGTCACAGGATTATTCTTTTCCAGTTTTTTTGCTACATAACACAAAACTGCATTATACAAAGCAGCCTCTTTACTTCCCTGTTCCGGTGCGGTAAAAGCGTATATAACCGGATCCAGGAATTCTGTTGTAGGAATAAGCACTGCAGGCTGCGGGCCAGCCTTTTCTGCTGGAATATCAGTAAGGAAGGTGTGACGAACCTGAACAGTAAGATTTTTTGCAGCACTTAAATCAGGAACTTTGTGAGCCGGAGCTTCTGAAACTACTTGTTGAGAAGTCTGGCTTGCAAGCTGGCCCAGACTTTCTTCCAGGAAATCTGCAAGATTTTGATGCAGGGCGCCGCAGATGATTACCGAATAGCGGGATGCATTGAGCATGGCAGGGTAGGCAGAAAGAATCTTTGTGTAATCAGTATCAGAAAGAATTTCTTTTTCGGCCTCGTAAATTGCAGAAAGTTCTCCCTTGCCGTATATGCGGTTAATAAGTGCACTGTACATCTGATTTGAAGCAGTGCCGTTTTCCAGACGTTTTTTATATTTGCGGGAAGAAACAGCGCGGTCTGCATCTGCAGGTGCAATCTCCCCGTAAACTATTGCTTCTGCAATCATTTTTAAGACCGCTATGGTATCTTCCTGATCAAATTCTACTATTGTATTGCCTGTAGAAAGCTTTGTTTCTGAGCTTACATAAAAGGCTCCGGTAAGAAGGCCCTGTGCCTGTGCAGAACGAAGCTTTTTTTGAATAAGGCCGGCCGTAAGATTTATCATAACCTCTTCAAAGCCATTATCATCAGCTGAATTATATTTGCCACCCTTTATTGAAAGAAGAAGTGATGTCTGCTCGGAAAGAGGATTTTCCTTTGTGTAAACGGCAATTCCGTTTGAAAGCTTATATTGAGCTGTAGTATCCAGATTTTTCTGATAGTAGCTGTTATCTTCTGTTGCTGCATCTGAGGTGTAAAGGCGGCCTGTATCTGTTACTTCTTTTTCCTTTTGAACTTCCTTAAAAAGCTGCTGTACATACCAGGAAGCATTCTTTTCGTTGATTTCTTCAAAGCCCGCAGCAGAATAGGCTTTTTTGTTTGCCTTATAATCCTTGCTGTTTATGATTACAAAAATAAAAGGCTCTTCATTCATTAGTTGATTTATGGTTTGCGACAAAGCCTTTGAATGGAGTTTTTGAGGGCGGCTCATAAGCAAGCCTGCTGTCTGGGAAGCATAGTTTTCTGTATCGGTTTCTGTAGCCTGGTAATAAGGCTGAAGGGCCCAGAACTCGGAGAGGGTCTGCATAAGGGCAGAAGAAAGAGCTGCAGTGCGGTTGAGGCTGTATTCAAGCTGATTTTTAGCGTACTCAAATTCATCCGGATGAACTATATGAGGAATGAGGTCCAGTTGTTTTAGGAAAAGTTCTGTCTGCTTAAAAGAGTTTGTTGCAGCAGCGGCTTTTTTGTCTTCCGGCGGCTGCAGAAGAGTCTGGATAATAAGGCGGGAAGAATCTTTTTTGTGGGCGGCAGAAACGTTTATGTATTCATCGCCTGGAATATTAAGTTCTTCAAAACTTAAAAGCTGCTGCTTGAAGAGGGAGCCTTCATAACCCATGGCAAGAGCAAGCAAATCTGATTCTTCCATATCAAGCAGGGTGTATTGAATAACTAGCTGGGTAAGCTCGGGAGAAATTTCAGTAGAATGCAGAACATACTTTCTCTGATGATTTACCGGATTTGAAGGTTTTTCTACCGGGGTTCTGAAGTTTGAATAAAAACGGCCAAAGCTGTTTCTCAGCATAAGCAGGGTTTTCTCAGTGTTTATGTTTCCGCTTATAAAAAGCGCGCTGTTCTTAGGCGTATACCATTGTTCGCTTATCTGGCGGATTACCGTGCGGGCTGTTTTTTCACTAGTTTTTTTGAAAACCGGCGGATAAATGCCTGAGTCGTGCTTCCAGGGCGCCTGGGAAAATACTCTGGAATCAATTGCGGCATTAATATAGACCGACATGGTGTCTTTATTATCGTTTACTTCTTTTTTAAGGTTATTTAATTGAGTTTTCAAAATCTCATCAGAAAAATCAGGTGAAAAAACTGCATCGGAAAGGGTAAAGAGTGTAGAGTTGAGTTCTGAAGGACTTACTTCTATTATATAGCGTGAAGAATCTGCATTGCACTGAACATCAGAAAAAATAAGGGAAGGATTTGCGGCAGCAACGAGCCTTGTAAAAAGCTTGAAAAAGCCGCAGGTGCTCTGGGTTTGAGAAGAAAAGCCTGCACGGCAGGTGTATTCAATATGAACCTGTGCATCGCCCGAATCTTCCAGAATAAAAACCTGCATGCCGTTTTCCAGCGTGTATTCCTGTACGGTGGTAGCCGGCGAGGCAGAAAGTTGTGCGGGGAGGAAGAAGAGACAAATTAACGTCATTCCGAACTTGTTTCGGAATCTATTTGGAGATGCTGAAACAAGTTCAGCATGACAATCCTTTTTTAGCATAAGACTATTTTATCATAAAATGGATTGCTTCGCTACGCTCGCATTATTCTCTTTATTATTGCTCACTTTGATATTATAGGTTAAAATACCTATAATATGGTAAAAATTGAATCTCCTGCAGATTATTCTTCTGAAGTTGTGCCGGCAGAGCTGCTGAAGGGTAAAAGACACCTCACAACTGCAGAAATTGAAATTCTTGAAAAAAATCTTAATCATAATGATGATCCAACCTGGAATAATATTTATGTTGATGATTCGGAAGGTGGATTTGACCCTTCATTGATTCATCTTTCTTTCTTTTCGGGTTTTGTTGTTCTTGGAAAAATCCAGAAGCTTGTACTTAAATATAATGACCTTCGCCTTGAATGCGGAATCCGTCGTTCTAAGGTAAGTAATGTTGTTACCGGTGACTACTGTGTAATCCGTAATGTATTTTATCTGGATAATTACCGCCTGGGCGATCGTGTTATTCTTTTTAACATCAACGAAATGAGCTGTACCTGCCATGCAAAATTTGGTAACGGTATTATAAAGGAGGGCGAGCCGGAAGAGCACCGTATCTGGATTGGTGTTGCAAATGAAAACGAAGGCCGTAAGATTCTTCCTTTTGAAGATTTGATTCCGGCAGATGCCTATATCTGGTCTCATTACCGCGATGACCCTGAGCTTTTGCGCCGTTTTGTAGAGCTTACAGAATTCGGAACTTCACGTGAACTGAATACTTATGGAATTGTTGGTAATGATGCTGTTATCAAGAATGTAAGCATCATTAAAGATTCAAAGATTTGTGATGCTGCCTACATAAAGGGAGCCTTTAAACTTAAGAATATAACCATGCTTTCTTCAGAAGAAGAGCCTTCTCAGATTGGTGAAGGTGTTGAGATGGTAAATGGTATTATGGGTTATGGCTGTAAGGTCTTTTATCAGGCAATTGCAGTCCGCTTTGTGCTGGGCCGTAACTGTCAGGTAAAATATGGCGCCCGTGTTCTGAACTCTGTGCTTGGAGATAACTCAACTGTTTCCTGCTGCGAGATTCTTAATAACCTGATTTATCCTTTCCACGAGCAGCATCATAACTCTTCCTTCCTTATTGCAACAACTGTTATGGGCCAGAGTAATATTGCGGCCGGTGCTACAATCGGTAGTAACCACAACAGCCGCAGCCCGGACGGCGAGATTTTTGCAAAACGCGGTTTCTGGCCGGGGCTTTGCAGCGACTTTAAACATAACTCACGATTTGCTTCTTTCGTTCTTGTTTCTAAGGGAAGCTATCAGTATGAACTTGATATACCTTATCCTTTTGCACTGGTTGCTCCGGGAAACAATGGTTCTCAAAAAATCAGTATTATTCCTGCCTGGTGGTTTATGTATGATATGTTTGCCATCACCAGAAATAAAGATAAATTTACAAAGAGAGACAAGCGTAAAAAGAAGATTCAGTTTATAGAAACAGATCCTCTTGCTCCTGATACAATGCAGGAGGTTATGGCTGCCCTTGACCGCATTATTGGTCTTACAGCAGGCTACCTTAAGACAACAAATAATGAGTATATGGAAGGAAAAAATACTCCGGAAGAGCAGTATCAGGCTGCAAAAGATTTCCTTCATCAGAATCCGGAAGCAGAATTTACCCTTGATGATGCAATCTGCCAGAAAAAGTATGGCGCGGTGATTTTTAAACCGGTTCTGGCATATAAGACTTACCGCAAGGTTGTAAAATATTTTGCAACTAAAACCCTTATGAGCTTCTGTCAGGATCTTAATCAGGAAATGCTCACCTTTGAACTTGTTGAAAGAATCAGAAAACTTCCATTATATACTGAATGGGAGAATGCCGGTGGACAGATAATTCCTTCTGAAAAAATCCGGGAGCTTTTTGAAAATATCAAAAACGGTACCGTAAATAACTGGGGCGCTGTACATCAGTTCTATAAGCTTTGTGAATGTTCTTATGAACAGTACAAGGTTCGGTATGCGCTTTATCTTCTTGAGCAGCTTTATTCACGGCCAATTGAAGAATTCTCTGTAGATTTGTACCGCAACATTACAGATGATGTTTCTATTGTGGCTTATGATATTTACAATGCTTCTCTGAAGTCCCGTGAAAAGGATTACACAGATTATTACCGCAGTATGGTTTATCGCAGCGAAAAAGAAATGGACGAAGTTATTGGTCCACTTGAAGATAATTCCTTCCTGCTCAAATTGCGTGATGATACAGTAGAGTTTACCACTAAAATTAAGGAAATATTTGTCGGTTTGACTAAGTAGGGGATAACCGATAAAATTGTAAGGATATGATTGAGAAAAAATTACTGCCGATTAGACTTGGTATAGATGTTGGTTCTACAACTGTAAAGGTTGCAGTTCTTGATGATGATGATAAACTGATTTACGGCGACTATCAGCGTCACCGTGCAGACATTCGCAGCACAATTATTGCTGTTGTTAATAAAGCCCTTGATTTTCTGGCTGCCAATGTAGAATGCGGCGAGTCTCGTACAATTACCGCAAAGGTAACCGGTTCGGGTGGTCTTTCGGTTTCACAGTGGCTGAACATTCCTTTTATTCAGGAAGTTATTGCGGCTACTACTTCTGTAAAAAAACTGATTCCTCAGACAGATGTTGTAATTGAGCTTGGTGGTGAAGACGCCAAGATTACATATTTCCGCGGTGGTGTAGAGCAGCGCATGAACGGTACTTGTGCCGGCGGTACTGGTGCCTTTATTGACCAGATGGCAGCTCTTCTGGAAACTGATGCTTCCGGCCTTAACGAGCTTGCAAAAGGTATGCAGCAGATTTATCCGATTGCTGCCCGCTGTGGTGTATTTGCAAAAACTGATATTCAGCCTTTGATTAACGAAGGGGCGCGCCGTGAGGATATTGCGGCTTCTATTTTCCAGGCTGTAGTTTCACAGACTATTTCTGGACTTGCCTGCGGTAAGCCTATACGCGGCCACGTTGCCTTCCTTGGTGGACCTCTCCACTTTTTGGATCAGCTTCGCCAGCGCTTTATTGAAACACTTAAACTTAAAGATGATGAAATTATAGTTCCGAAAGATTCGCAGCTTTTCGTTGCAAGCGGTTGTGCTTTTGGCGCAGAACGAAGTTTTGGAGAAGGAGCTGATTTTAAGTTCCCTACAATCACAGAGTTCCGCGACAATCTTAAAAATCTTGTTGGCGCAGAGCTTTCTGAAGTTCAGCGTCTTGAGCCGCTCTTTAAAAATCAGGCTGAGCTTGATGAGTTTGAAGTTCGCCATTCAGAGCAGAAGGCTAAGCGTGGTGATTTGAAGAAAACTCACGGTCCTGTTTTCCTTGGTCTGGACTCTGGTTCTACAACAACTAAGGCTTGTTTGATAGACAAAGACGGCCGCATTATCTGGGATTTCTACGCTCACAATCAGGGAAATCCGGTTGAGCTTGCAGTTCAGGTTCTTAAAGACCTTTATGCCCAGCTTCCTGAAGATGTTTATATTGCCCGTGCAGTTTCTACCGGTTACGGTGAAGCTCTTTTCCAGGCAGCCCTTGGTGTAGACTCTGGTGAAGTCGAAACAATTACTCACTTCCGTGCCGCTAACTTCTTTGTTCCTGGCGTTGAGTTCCTGCTGGACATTGGTGGTCAGGATATGAAGTGTCTCCGCATGAAGGACGGGGCAATCGTAAGTATTCAGCTTAACGAAGCCTGCTCTTCTGGTTGTGGTTCCTTCCTGGATAACTTTGCCAACACAATGGGCATGGACGTAAAAGAGTTCGGTAAAATTGCTCTTATGGCCCAGAAGCCAGTAGACTTGGGAAGCCGCTGTACTGTATTTATGAACTCCCGCGTTAAGCAGGCTCAGAAGGAAGGTGCTTCGGTAGCAGATATCGCTGCAGGTCTTTCTTATTCTGTAATCAAAAATGCCTTGTTCAAGGTAATCAAACTCCGCAAGGCTTCTGATATTGGTGAAAAGGTAGTTGTGCAGGGTGGTACTTTCTTTAACGATGCCATTCTCCGTGCCTTTGAAAAAATTGCAGGCGTTCAGGTTTACCGCCCGGATGTAGCCGGACTTATGGGTGCTTACGGTTCTGCCCTTATAGCTTATGACCAATGGCAGGATCTTATGATGCCAAAACCTGGCGAGCCGGAAGGTACTGTTCATGATGTACGCTCTGGTATTGCAACTCTTGAACAGCTTAATAACTTCCATGTAGACCTTGAGCTCCGCCGCTGCGGTAAGTGCCAGAATAACTGTCTTCTTACCATTAATACCTTCTCTACAGGTGATGAAAAGCGAACCTTCATTACAGGTAACCGCTGTGAAAAGGGTGCAGAAATTGAAGGTACTGTAATCGATGCAAGCAACAAAAAGAATACAGGACTTGATGATGATGATGCAGGTCCATTGCCAAATCTTTTTGACTGGAAATATAAGAGACTCTTTAACTACGTGCCACGTAAGCCGGAAGATGCTCCTATGGGAGACGTTGGTATTCCTCGAGTTCTCAATATGTATGAGAATTATCCTCTCTGGTTTACCTTCTTCAACGAACTTGGATTCCGTGTAATTTTGAGCCAGCGCTCTAGCCGTAATGTTTACGAAAAAGGTCTTGAAACAATTCCTTCTGAATCTGTCTGCTACCCTGGAAAAATCAGCCATGGACACGTGGTTTCACTTTTGCAGCGTGGCGTGAAGTTTATCTTCTATCCTTGTGCACCTTATGAGTATCAGGAAGACCCGGGAGCAGGAAATCACTATAACTGTCCTATCGTAACAAGTTATCCGGAAGTTCTCCGCAACAACGTAGACGAGCTTCGCCAGGATCCGACAGTTACTTACATGGATCCATTCCTTCCGATTTATGACAAGGAAGCACTTGCAGAACGCCTTTGTGAAGAAATGCTTCCTAAGTTCCCGAAACTTAGCCGCGAGGCAATTAAGTCTGCAGTAGAAAAGGCCTGGGCTGAGCAGGAAAAGTTCCGAGAAGAAGTTCGCCAGAAGGGTGAAGAGGCTCTCGAAGAAATCATTACAAAGGGCGGAAGCGGTATTGTACTTGCCGGTCGTCCTTATCACCTGGACCCGGAAATTAACCATGGTATTCCAGAGATGATTAATGGTCTTGGACTTGCTGTTCTTACAGAAGACTCTGTTGCTCACCTTGGAAACATAGAACGCCCGCTCAGAATTATTGACCAGTGGGTATATCATAACCGCCTTTACCGTGCGGCACAGTTTGTAAGCGAAATGCCGTCGCTTGAACTCGTGCAGCTCACTAGCTTCGGCTGCGGTCTCGACGCCGTAACTGCAGACCAGGTAGACGAAATCCTGCGTGCCAAGAGCCGCATGTACACTCTTATCAAGATTGATGAGGGAAGTAACCTCGGCGCGGTTCGTATCCGTATCCGTTCTCTTATTGCAGCCGTTAAGGAACGCCGCCGCAACAAGACTAAGCCTGTTATTAAGTCATCAGCTTATAACCGCGTAGTCTTTACAGAAGAGATGCGCAAGAACTATACAATCATTGGACCTCAGATGTCTCCTATTCACTTCAGAATTCTGGAGAAGGCATTTGCGGCTTGCGGTTATAACTTTGTTGTTCTTGATGCCGTAGACCCTAAGGCTGTAGAAGCTGGTCTTAAGTATGTAAATAACGACGCATGTTATCCGTCACTGCTTGTTGCCGGTCAGATGATTTCTGCTCTTGAAAGCGGTAAGTATGACCTGGACAGAACGGCCCTGATTATTACTCAGACTGGTGGTGGCTGTCGTGCAACAAACTATATCGGCTTTATCCGCCGTGCCCTCAACGATGCAGGCTGGGGCCACATTCCGGTTCTTTCCCTTTCAGCACAGGGCTTTGAAAAGAACCCGGGCTTTAAGATTGATTTCCCTCTGATTGATAATCTTGTTAAATCAATTATGGTGGGCGATGTCTTCATGCGCGTGCTTTACCGCACCCGTCCTTATGAAGCAGTTCCGGGCTCAGCAAATCAGCTTTATGAAAAATGGAATGCGCGTGCAGAAGCACTTTTCTCTAAGCGTGTTTCTAATCACGACTATAATAAGCTGATGAAGGGAATTATCCGCGACTTTGATAATCTGCCGCTCAAGCCTATTAAAAAGCCACGCGTTGGTGTAGTTGGAGAAATTCTTGTTAAGTTCCATCCAACCGCAAACAATCAGATTGTTGAGACAATTGAACGCGAGGGTGCTGAGTGTGTAATGCCAGACCTTGCAGACTTCTTCTTCTATTCATTCTCTGATGATATTATCCGTCACAGAGATTTGAAGTTCACAAAGAAATCTGCTCTTATTGCAAGACTTCTTGTATGGGGTCTGGATCTTTACCGCAAGAAGATGATTAAGTATCTTAAGAAGAGCCGACGTTTTGAGGCTCCTTCTTCGATTTACGAATTGATGAAGGGAGTTGATGATATCGTACAGCTTGGAAACATGACCGGTGAAGGCTGGTTTCTTACTGCAGAAATGGTAGAATTGATTCATGAGGGCGCTCCAAGTATTGCCTGTGTTCAGCCATTTGCATGTCTTCCAAATCACGTTACCGGAAAGGGTATGATTAAGGAATTGCGCCGCCGCTTCCCTGAGGCAAATATCAGCGCAATCGACTACGACCCGGGAAGTTCGGAAGTAAATCAGCTTAACCGCCTTAAGCTTCTGCTTTCAAATGCGCCGGTTGGAAATCATCCTGATGAAGTTGAAGATAATATGATTCGTATGCCGGACGGTTCTCTTGTAAAAGCCGAGATTCGTCTTGCAGCGGGTGCAACAGACACTGACCCTGCCGGAGAAGCTATGAAGGCTTAGCCGGTTTTGGGTGGGGAGGAAAAATTGAAAAAACTGATTTGTCTGCTTACGGCATTTTGTCTTACGCTGCCATTTTTTGCAGCGTATAACAGGCTGGGTATTCCAGATTCTTCAGAAATCCGCTCTGGACTCGAAGAAGCCTGGTTTACCGCACCTTTGAGTGTCGTTCGGCAGAATGCCCCGGAAATCCGTGCTAATAACAACGGAGAAAAATTTCAGATTCGTCTGGAAGAAAATGAGACAACTTTTAATATTTTTGTTTCTCCACGTGCCCTTATAAAAGTAAATATTTTTTCTGACAAAGGAATGTACAGCGAAGAGCAGGAACTTTACCCTGGAGATGCTGAGGGCAGCTGGGTTTTAATTCGTGATAAAAGAACCGGAAAGCCCCTGCGCATCCGCTATTATTTTGTAAAAAACAGCGAAGTATTCATTCAGTTTACTCCACAGGGAAAGATTGCCCTTGCAGACCTTGTTATCTTTGGAAATTATGCAGCCCGTGGTGTTCCAACAGGAATGTCTTTTGAAAAGTTTTATTCTGCATCTTTTGAAGATGTAATGACAATCACAGAGACAAAACTTCCATGGAATTATGTACTTGTAGATCCTCAGATGTATCACAGTATGAAGCAGATGTCTGCTGTAATCCGCGAAAAACTTCCTTATATTTCCTTTGTTGATGACGCTATGTATGATGAAAATCATGAATTAGTGCATATTTCTACCGGAAAAAAGTTTGAAAAAGCTGAAAAATCAGACCTTTCTGAAAAAAATCTGTTGCTTTCTTCTGCCGGATTTGTTAAATGGATAGCGGATGGTCTTGTTGAGCCGGTTTCTGGAGGAGTTCTGAAAAGAGATCCTCTTATAAAAGAAACTGTGCAGATTAAAGACAACGGAAGACAGGGCGTACTTTCTCAAAAGTATGATCTTTTCTTCTCGCTCAACTGGGTGCGAAATCTGGCTTCTGCAGTCGTTTCTGTATACTCGGGTAAAACTTATCTGTTTAATCAGTCGGGAGTGGATGTAACAATCAATCCTTTTGCTTCTTCTATTACAGATAAGGGCGTTGCCAATACAGTTACCTTTGTTGAAAATTCAGGCCACACAGTTGCGGTGCTGCCATCTTTGCTTTATGTGCTTGCAGCAACAGAACCGGGTACTTTGTATCTGGGTGCCATCAGAGGAAGTGACAGAACAATTTCACCTGAGATTATGGCCTTTAACGAATGTGTAGCATTCTTCCCGTATTTTCAGAATGATGGCGGCTTTGCCTGCAATGTCTTTATGAACGGAAGGGAAATGACTTTGGAAAATTTCTGTTATTACTATGGGGATGATTTTGTTTATCTTACAAGGGTAAAATCTTCTGATAATTTCTTCCCGCAATAATTAGAAATATATTACCATTATGAAAAAAAATCTTTTAATAATTTTATGTCTTACAATCACTGGACTTTGCTTTGCCCGGGCAGATTCCGACATTCAACTTTATAATGAGCTTCGTCAAAGTTTTTCAAACGGCTTTTATCCTGGAACAGTAAGTGCCGCAGAAGAACTTGAAAGATCATTTTCAGATTCTTCTTTGCTTCCTTCGGCCCTTGCCTATAAGGGTGAGGCTCTTGTTTTTATGGAAAACTATGAAGAAGCAATTGAGGCTCTGGGAAAAGCTGCAAGTTTAATGCATTCCGGTTCACCAGAAATAATCCGCTGTAATTATCTTATGGGGCGTTCTTATTTTGCCCAGGCAAAATATCAGCCTGCTCTGGAAAAATTTCATCTTACCTGTAAACTTGCTCTTACAAATAAAGATATGGAGTTTTATGCGCCTTCAATCCTTTACTCAGGCCGTGCCTTTTACCAGCTTGAAAAGTGGAGTGAAGCAAGTCCGCTTTTTGAATATGTAGCTGCAAACGGCAAGTCCTACGAAAGTTCTGAATATGGAGAAGCACTTCAAAAGCTTTTTGTCTGCTATAACAAAACAGGTTCAGAAGCTAAAACTATTACGCTTTTTAATAAACTTTCAGAAGATGATTTTGAACATCAGATTTATATGACTCTCTGCTTTTATTACGGAGATGCATGTGCTTCTCTGAATAAAAATAAAGAGGCTTATGAAGCATATTCAAAAGTTCTTGATGGGGGAGAAAAAGCTTCTCCTCGAGTTAGTGCATTCTTACTCCGCCTTGCAGTTGATGAGTTTAATGCAAAAAACTATGAAAAGGCAGAAGAATATCTTTCTAAAATTGAAGAGCCTGAAGAAGGCCAGAGCCAAGATTCAGATATACTTTTTATAAAGAAACTTTATACCGCAAAAATTCTTCTTGAAAAAGAGCAGGCTAAGGAAGCAGAGAAAATGCTTTCCGGACTTGAGTCGTCTGCTAAAAAATCTCAGGCTTCGGGGGCACAAGATTCCTATTATTCAACTTTGCTTCAGTGCAAGATCCAGAATGAAAAATGGGAAGAGATTCCGGGCCTTTTCGGAAAGATAAAGACACCGGGCTCTGCTGATATTTTTGCTCTTTCTTCTTACTACTATAAAAAAGGTCAGTTTGAAAAAGTTGATTCTTCTTGTGGAGAACTCTATGCTTCAGCCTTGTGCAGACTTGGTAAATACGAAGCTGCCTGTGCAGAGTATAAAAAACTTTCAGGACAACCAGCTCCATTTGATTATGCTCTGGCACTTTTCCGCTGCGGACGTTACGACGAAGCTGTAAAAATTGCCGATGCCGGAAATGCTCCTGAAAAAGATTATTTATGCGGCCTTTGTTTTATAAATCAAAAAGCCTGGAAAAAGGCTTCGGAAAGATTTGCTTCTTATATCCGCCAGACTTCGGGCAATCAGAACTTTAATAAGCTTTCAATTTACTACAAGGGCTATGCAGAGTATAACCTTGCTGAATTCAAGAATTCATATTCATCATTTGTCCGTTTCTGTATGGAAGAAAATGGAGATGGAAATGCTGCTGGTGGAGATTCTGCTTCATACCTTCTGCGCGCTTATGAATATGCAGTAAAATCAGCTTTGCAGAGCGGTGACTTTAAGAATGCTTCTGTGCAGGCGGCAAATCTGGTTCGTTATTCTCCGGCTGGAGAACAGAAACAGAAAGCTGTTATTTTGAGTGCAGAAATTTTTTCTGACTATAAAAACTACGATGCTGCAATTGAACTGCTGGCTCCTTACACAAAAGGTCGGGACAACTTTGCGGCTCAGACAATTTTTATGACGGCAAAACTTTATGAACGTCAGAATAAAATTGATGCAGCAGATGAACTTTACCGCCGCATTTATGAAAATCTTTCCCGCTCAGAATATGCCGAAGAAGCAATGTACAGAAGCGGAGAAGTTTATTATTCGAGCGGAGATTATTCAAAGGCCTATTCAAGATTTAATTCTTATGTATATAAATATTCAGCCGGCCGCTTTACCGATGCAGCGCTTTTCTATTGTGCAGACTGCGCTCTGAGACTTGACGAAAACGACCGTTCTGTAATGCTGAATAAAACTCTTTTACAGAAGTTCCCGTCTAGTGTTTATGCCTACGGTGCAAATAAAAATCTTCTGGAAGCTTATTACAAGCTGGAAGAATATTCTCAGGCTCTTTCTGTAGCCAGAGGAATGCTTAAGAATTTTGCAAAACAGGCAGCTGATGATGATATTGGAAAGCGGGCTAAAGAACTTGAAAAAATTGTAAGTGGAACAGACCGCCGTGTTGCAGAAAAGGAAAGTGAATTTGCAAGCCTTGGTGGAGTAGGGACTGTGGCAGGTCGTGCTGCTGGTTCGGCACTTGTCCGCCTTTATGCAGAAAGTCTTTCTACCCAGCAGGAAGCTTATGAGCTTGCAATGAAGATTTATGCCCGCCAGCTTTCTGCAGGGCTTAACGAAGAAAGAGCTGATGCGGCTTATAATGCAGAGTTTATTGCAGAGTATAATAGAAGAAACGGAAATAATAAAAAGGCAGCTGAAATGTATTTAAAGGCTGCAGAATATTATAGAAGTGTAAAAAATGAAAATGGTGCGGCCGCTTCTCTTTATGGAGCGGCAGAAGCCTTTGCTGCAGAAGGTCTTAAGGGAGATGCCCGTGAGACTGCGGCTTTGCTTAAGGAACTTTATCCTCGTAGTATTCAAGCAGAACGTGTAGACCGTGTTACCGGAGATGCCAGAAATTAGGAGTCATTATGAAATATATAAATAAAAAAACAGTTTTATTAATTGCAGGTGCTTTTGCTGCAGCCGGAATGTGGGCTCAGAATATTGAGCTTCCGGAAGTAACTACAGTAATTTCCGGAGATACAGAAAAGGCTGGGGCAGATACTCTGCCTGATTTTAGCGATGTTTTGAAACTGCCTAAGGGGAGCGGCGGAGTAGAGCCGGTTTTACCCGAAGTTCAGGCTTCTGATGATGCGGAAATTGCTGAGGGAAAGGCAAAGCCGGTAGAAAAATCAGTTTACGCCGAAGGATTTATTGGCGGCGGATATCCTGTGTTTTTTACAGGAAATATTTCTGTAGCAAGAACTGTAGGTGCAAATCCATTTAAATTCAGCTTTGAGCATGATTCAACTCTGGGCTATGCAAATCATACTGTAACAGAAGGTTATAGTGACAGAAATACAAAACTCAGTGTTGAAAAAAAATATAAGAAAAATAAACTGGAGATGGGCGCATCCGGATATTATAAATCTGCTGCCGATGGTCTTCAGGGAAATGTTATAGAAGGCAGTTCGGAAATAGGCCTTTTCAACCGCGACTTTTATAATGCTGCCGGAAATATTTCCTATACTTTTAGTAAGGGATTTTCTCTTGGTGCTGCAGCTACAGCAAATCTTTATAACCGCTATCCGGAAATAACAACTAACTGGATAGAAAAGGCTTCCTTCTTTAATATCGAGCCTGAATTGTTATTCCGCTGGGCAGGTTATGGTTTTGATACAGGCTTTACCTTTGATTACGATTATGGTGCTGAAATTGATAAAAGTCACCGCGTAAAGTTTATGGTAGATCTTCAGTGGGAAAATGATTTTATCAGAGCTTATGGAAATGCCGCTGCAGTAACTGGAAGCAATGTTATGGAAAAATCTGTAATTGTTCCATTTACTGTTGGTATTGAATCTTCATTCCCGGTTTCTTTTGCAAACAGACGTTTTGCAATTTCTGCTGAAGGTGGTATTGATTCTTATAAGCCAAAGGTTGGTCAGTCTGAAGAGCGTTATAAATTTACGACAGTCAAAACAAATCTTACAGAAGTTTCTGAATGGTATGGCCGCTTTAATATGAATGTTCCTGTAAAAAATTCCTTTACCGCTTCAGCTGGTTTTGAATATCGTCAGACAGCTTATGATAATGGAAGATGGAATCCGGTTTACGACAATACTCTGCCGATTTATGAATATTCCCAGAGTGATTTCAGAGGGCTTTCAACAGATTTTGGAGCTTCATATCATCAGGGAATCTTTACTATAAGCGGAAGCTGGCATTCTAACTGGATTGATGTTCCAGCTGATGAAAATACTCATACAGTTAAGCTTGATGTAAATTTCCAGGATGAAAATTCAAAATGGGGAGTTGATGTAAACTTTGAACTTCCTATAAACGAAAGCGTTGAAAGTCCTGTTTTGAATGCAGAAGGTTTTGTGCGTGTAACTCATGCAGTCAGGGCTGTGCTTAGCCTTAATGATTGTATAAAACTTGTAAAAGGTGAAACCCGCCATTATGCGGGAAAATATGAGGGTAAGGGTGGCTCTGCTGCCTTGCTCTTAAAATTTGTTTTCTAAGGAGAATGAAATGTTTCAGACATTAAAATCAGGTGGACCGTTGATGTTCCCAATTATCATCTGCGGTATTATTGCAACTTTTATTATTATTGAGCGATGTATTTACTTTTTTAATATCAATAAAAGAGACCAGAAGCTTATGAGCGATCTGGATGGTTCTCTTGCAGCCGGTAACTTTGAGGCCTGCGCCGTTGCCTGCGCTCAGGCAGATACTCCGCTTTCTCAGGTTGTAAAAAAGGCAGTAGACTGCCGCCGCTACGAAGAGCATGATTTGCGCGAGGCTGTTGAAGCAGAGATGGACTTTGTTGTTCCACGCCTTGAGCATCTTTTGACTCCTCTTGGAACTATTGCAAATATTGCAACTTTGCTGGGACTTCTTGGTACTGTAACCGGTAACATCAAGGCCTTTGGTGTTCTTGGTGCCGGCGGTTCTATGGGGGACCCTTCGCTTCTTGCCGGAGCAATTGCCGAAGCCCTTGTTACAACTGTTGCAGGCTTGTGTGTTTCTATTCCGTCTGTAATCTTCCATAACTATTTTGTTTCCCGCGTGAATAGAAGACTGGTAGAAATGGAAGCAAGAGTTACTTCTGTACTTTTGCGTTTGACAGGCAGAGTTCGCTAGGAGCTGCTTATGAAATTTAAGAACAAGAGGGAAGGTATCCGCTCTAATGTGGATATGACCCCTATGATTGATATTGTATTCCAGCTGATTCTCTTCTTCCTGGTTTCTACAACCTTTGCAACTTTGCCTGGAATCAAACTGAATCTTCCTCAGAGTCATACTGCTGAATCTACCAGCATGATGGGAATTACCATTACAGCAGACAGCAACGGAGCTGTGTATTTTAATGATAAGGAAGTTTCAATGACTGGCCTTGGCGAAGAGCTTTTGACCTTTGATACCGGCACAACAAAAAAAGAAGAGTTTCCGATTTCTCTCGAAGCAGATTCAGAAGTAACAAACGGAACAATCGTAAAGATTTTTGATGTAATCCGTGAAAGCGGCTACTGCGTCATCAACTTAAGGACAACTTCAGAAAAATGATAATCTATAAGGGAAAGCCTCTTTTGGGCGAAGACAGTTCAGTTTCCAACACCAGCGAATTTTTCGCAATTGCAGGCACCATACTGTTCTGGCTCATATTTTTGATTTTCTCATTTGTAATTAAGCCTCAGCCGAAAAAACAGTACAAGGAAGTGCAGATTGTACTTTCAAGTACACCGGTTGTGCAGAAGAGTGAAGAGTCTCCGGCCCCTGCAGAGGCGGCGAGTGCAAGTGCGGCTAGCGCGTCGAGCGAGGTTGTTGAAGAAGCTCCTGCTCCGGCCCCTGCGCCAGAACCAGTGCAGAAGACAGTTGAAAAGCCTGCGGCTAAAAAAACAGAAACTCAAAAGCCAAAGGCTCAGACTCAGCAAAAAAAAGAGACTCCAAAAAGTCAGACTACCCAGAAGACTACAGCAAAGACTGCACCTGCTCCACAGAAAACTGTCAGCGAGCCGATTGAGTATGCAGTAGATCCTATGGAAGCCTTTGCCGCTCAGACAGCTAAAAAACAAAAGCAGGATTTTGACTGGTCTCAGTTTGATGATGATGATGCAACAGAAAGTTCTACAACTACTCAGACAAGAACTGTTCAGAATAATACACCGGCCTTTTCCGGTTCTGCGGGAACTGCGGCTGCAGCTGATTCTTCTAAAGTAACAAGCTCAAGTTCAAACAATAGCAGCAAATCAGATACTGCTTCATCTTCAACTTCAAGCGCGCTCCAGGGAATCAAGAATTCTACTTTCAAAGGTAATGCTGCAAACGGTGTTCAGTCAGAAACATCTGCTAAAACAAAAACAAGCGGATCCGGTAAAGTTGAAATGGCAATGTCTAATGGACGTTCCCGTGCACTTCTGTATCCAGAAAAGCCTGTTATAAATCTTTCAGCGTCGGCAGCAGCTACAATTGATGCGTCAATAACAGTATCTATATCTTTCAGGGTCAATGAAAAAGGAAATGTTTCTGGTGTTACAATCAGTCCGTCTTCTGCTTTTAAGGATATTGTAAAGCACGAAATTACTGAGCAGCTATTGGACTGGATTTTTGAACCTGCAGATTATACTGCTACAGCAACCTTTGAATATACGATTGTAAAAAAATAACGCCTCAAAAATCAGCTTAGGGTTAATTACTCATTTTTGACATTCTTATACTTGTATGCTAGTATTTTAGTTGATAAAGAAACAGCACAATGATATACTTATCTAGAAATATTGAGGGATTTCAAGGAGATAGATAATATGGAAATGACTTTACGCTGGTATGGAACCGGCTTTGATTCAGTTACTTTACAGCAGATTCGACAGGTGCCGGGTGTGCACGGTGTTATTACAACTTTGTATGATTCTGTTCCGGGAGATGTCTGGGAGCTTGCTGCTATTCAGAAAATCAAAAAGGAAGTGCAGGACGCTGGCCTTAAGATTGCCGGAATTGAAAGCGTAAACATTCACGACGACATTAAAATCGGTGGTGGCGACCGCGATAAATATATCGAAAACTACATTAAGACTCTGGAGCGCCTTGGTCAGGAAGATATCCACATGGTCTGCTACAACTTTATGCCTGTTTTCGACTGGACACGTTCTGAACTGGCACGAGTTTGCGAGGATGGTTCTACTGTTCTTGCTTATAACTCAAAGGCAATCGACGGTGTAAAACCGGAAGAAATGTTTGCTTCTATTGATAAGGATTCAAACGGCTTTATTCTTCCGGGCTGGGAACCAGAGCGTATGGCCCGCGTAAAAGAGCTTTTCGAAATGTATAAATCAGTTGACGAGGAAAAGCTTTTCAACAACCTCGTTTACTTCCTCAAGGCAATTATGCCTGTCTGCGATAAATACAATATTGATATGGCAATTCACCCGGATGATCCGGCCTGGCCAGTATTTGGTCTTCCACGTATCATCACAAGTCAGGATGGTGTTTGCCGCATGCTCAAGGCAGTTGATAACCCACACAATGGTTTGACCTTCTGTACTGGAAGCTACGGTACTAACCGCAAGAACGACCTCTGCGAGTTTATTAAAGCTGCTCAGGGCCGTATTCACTTTGCTCACGTTCGCAACCTTAAGTTCAATACTGCAATTGATGATCCTGTTCTCGACTTCCAGGAATCTGCACACCTTTCAAGCACAGGTTCTTTTGATATGTTCAAGATTGTAAAGACCTTGTATGAAACTGGTTTTGACGGTGTTATCCGTCCTGACCACGGTCGTATGATCTGGGGTGAAAAGGCAATGCCAGGTTATGGTTTGTATGACCGCGCTCTTGGAGCAACTTATCTCCAGGGACTTTGGGAAGCCTGCGAAAAATCATTTGACCGCAGCAACGTGAAATTGTATAGATAAGGTCAAAGAGGGGAAGGCCTTCCCCTGCGCCCGCACTTTGTTGCGGGCTACCCTTTCTTACGGGGGCGGCTGCCCCCGTAACGCCCCTGCTTTTTTCCTGCCATATATGTTATAATAAATCCATGAAAACAATTACTTTAGGTTCAACAGGAATTTCTGTTCCTCAGAATGCTTTTGGTGCGCTTCCGATTCAGCGCGTTAATTTGGATAATGCCGTGAAAATTTTACGCAAGGCTTATGATGGTGGTATGCGCTTTTTTGATACAGCCCGCGCTTATTCTGACAGTGAAGAGAAAATGGGCGAAGCATTTGGAAAATGGGATGGCCCGAAACGCAGCGAGATTTTTATTGCAACAAAATCTACTGCAGAAACTCCGGAAAAACTCCGTGCCGACCTTGAGACCTCACTACGTAATTTAAAAACCGATTATATAGATATATATCAGCTTCATTGTGTAAAACAATGTTACCGCCCTGGTGATGGAACCGGCCTTTACGAAGTTTTGCAGGAAGCAAAAGCACAGGGAAAAATTCGCCATATTGGAATTACTGCACATAAAATTGGAATCGCAGAAGAAATTGCAGAAAGCGGCCTTTATGAAACCCTCCAGTTTCCTTTTTCGTATCTTGCATCCGAACGAGACATTGCCCTTGTAGAAAAGTGCCGTAAAAACAACGTTGGCTTTATTGCGATGAAAGGGCTCTCGGGTGGTCTTTTGACAGACTCACGTGCCTGTATGGCTTTTATGCTTCAGTATCCTGTCCTTCCAATCTGGGGAATCCAAAAGGAATCTGAACTTGATGAATGGCTGAGTTATTTTGATGCTGAACCTGAAATGACACCTGAACTCGACGCCCTTATCAAAAAAGATCGTGCAGAACTTCTTGGTGATTTCTGCCGTGGCTGTGGCTACTGTTCTCCTTGTTCTGTAGGAATCGTTATAAATCAGTGTGCCCGAATGAGTCAGATGATTCGTCGTGCACCTTCTGAGAACTGGCTTACTATGCAATGGCAGGAAGAGATGATGAAGATTGAACGGTGTACCGAGTGTGGTGCATGTATGAAGCGCTGTCCTTATGAACTTAAAATCCCAAGCCTGCTCAAAAAGAATCTTGCTGATTATAAAGAGATCCTTGCTGGAAAAATCATATAAATCTTCTTTTGTTGTGGGGTAAAAATGAAAATAAATAAACAAAAAATATCACTATTGTTTTCAGTATTTTTTGCTTGTTATCTTTGGGCTGTTCCTGGGGCTGATGAAGCCTCTTTAATAGAAATGTCTTCTCCTCAATTAATCAAATTGATGGGAAACGGAATTAATCTTGGAAATACAATGGAAGCTGCAGGACCATGGCTTGGTTATGGACATGCTCAGGTAACAGATTATGAAAAAGCCTGGTATGGAAGCTTGGATGACGAGTGTTCTCGAAAACTGCGATAAGCATAATTATTGTCCTATGCTCTGGGATTGCAATACCTTCTTTAAGAAAAATGGAGACATACTAGGTTTTACCGATTCTGATATTGCAGCTGTGTATTTATCTAAATGATTTGTAGATTAATTATGACTAATATGCTAGAATACTAGTTAATCTGTCATCCTCGGGCTTGACCCGGGGATCTATATCAGGAGATATTATGAAATTAACTATTGAAGGAATAAAAAATAAAGCGGAGTGGGAAGCAAAAGGCTACTCTCTTCCAAAATTTGATCGTGCTTCTGTTGAAGCTGCTACTAAAGCAAATCCATTCTGGATTCATTTTGGCGCAGGAAACATTTTCCGAGCTTTCCAGGCTAATGTTGTACAGGAACTTTTGAATAAAGGCGTACTTGACCGTGGGCTTGTTGTAGCAGAAGGCTATGATTACGAGATTATCGAAAAGATGTACCGCCCTCACGACAATATCGGTGCCCTTGTAACATTGAAGTCTAGTGGTTCAGTTGAAAAAACTGTAGTAGGTTCTATTATGGAAGCTCTTGCTGCAGATTCTGAAAACGAAAAAGACTGGGCCCGTCTACTTGAGATTTTCCGCTCTCCATCCCTTCAGATGGTTACTTTTACAATTACAGAAAAAGGATATTTGTTGCGCAACGCAGCAGGCCTTATGATGCCTGGTGTTGAAGATGATTTTGCTGCAGGTCCTGTTCTTCCAAAATCATACATTGGTAAGGTTGTAACTCTTCTCCACGAACGTTACGTAAACGGCGAACTTCCAGTAGCAATGGTAAGTATGGATAACTGTTCTCATAACGGTGATAAACTTTATGCTGCTGTAAATGAGTTTGCAAAGGAATGGGAGAATCGTGGTGTTTGCAAACCTGGCTTCCTTGATTATGTAAACAATCCAAGCAAGGTTTCTTTCCCTTGGACAATGATTGATAAAATTACTCCTCGCCCGGACGCAAAAATCGAAAAGATTCTCGCAGATGACGGAATTGAGCAGCTTGAGCCGGTTATCACAAGCAAGAAAACTTACGTTGCTCCTTTTGTAAATGCAGAGGAGTGCCAGTATCTTGTTATTGAAGACAGTTTCCCTAACGGTCGCCCTGAACTTGAAAAAGCAGGTCTTTACTTTACAGACCGTGCAACTGTAGACAAGGTAGAAAAGATGAAGGTTTGTACATGTCTCAATCCTCTTCATACCTTCCTTGCAGTTAGTGGCTGCTTACTTGGTTACACCCTGATTGCAGATGAAATGAAAGATCCTGATTTGCTTCGTCTTGTTAAGAGACTTGGCTATGAAGAAGGTCTTCCTGTTGTAGTTGATCCTGGAATCATTAAGCCTCGCAACTTTATTGATGAAGTTGTAAATATCCGAATTCCAAATCCTTTTATGCCGGATACTCCTCAGCGCATTGCCTGCGATACTTCTCAGAAACTTTCCATCCGCTTTGGAGAGACAATTAAGGGCTACCTTGCAAGACCAGAACTCAAAGTGTCTGACCTTAAGGTTATTCCTCTTGTATTCGCCCTCTGGCTCCGCTACCTTACAGGAATCGGTGATGATGGTAATCCTTTTGAACTCAGCCCGGATCCTCTCCTGGAAGATTGCAAGAAGTATGTTCCTGGTGACATAGATTCACTTCTTCGCCGCAAGGAAATCTTTGGCGTAGACCTTTTCGAAGCAGGTCTTGCAGAAAGCGTAAAGGCATACTTTGCTAAATTAAATTCTGGCAAGGGCTCTGTTCGAAACTTGTTAAAAGAGATATAATATTTAATATATTAATTCAAAAATGGTTGTACAGTTTGTACAACCATTTTTTTTTGTCAATTTTCAGGTTTTAAGGAGATTATAAACATTATGAACAAAGGTCAGAAAGCAGCGTTTGTACTTAATGTACTTATTTTTGTTTTTACAGTATTTGCAACAATCAGTCTTATAATCGGATTCAGGTTTATGCAGGATATTTCTGTGCTTTCCGAAAAGAACCTTAAATCATTCAGATACTTTACAATCCAGTCTAATCTGCTTGCAGCTCTTGTTGCCCTTGTCTATATCATTTTTAAGTGCAGTCCTGCCGGAAAAAGTTGCGAAAAACTTCCTGTATGGTTGTATCTTTTGAAGATTGCTGCTGCCGATGCTGTTGCCTTTACAATGTTTATTACTGTCTTCTATCTTGCACCAACTTCATCAAGAGGTTATTTTGCACTCTTTATGAATTCAAATCTTTTCATGCATCTGCTTACACCGCTTTTGTGCATAATCAGTTTTATCTTTTTTGAACCTGTGGAAAAGACTTCTTTTAAGATGAGTTTTGCCGGTATAATTCCAATGGCTCTTTATGCGGCTTTTTATACACCAAACGTTCTTCTGCATCTTGATAACGGAAAGCCAAACCCTGTTTACGACTGGTACGGCTTCCTCGCTTTTGGTCTTAATACAATCTGGATTGTAATTCCTTTGCTTGTATTTATTGCCTGGCTTTTGTCTCTCGGACTCTGGGCTTTAAATAAAAAAAATAGACTAGTCTGCCTGGCTTAACGTGAACTTTATGTTGTGATATACTAGTATTCGAGGTAAAAACATGAAAACATTTCTTGATGAAGATTTTATTCTGCAGAGCGATACAGCCTGCACTTTATATCATAAATATGCAGAAAATCAGCCGATTTTCGATTTCCATAATCATTTGAGTCCCCAGGAGATTTTTGAGAATAAGCCTCTAGGCAATCTTGCAAATGCCTGGCTGGATCATGACCACTACAAATGGCGTGCAATGCGTGCTGCCGGTGTAGATGAAAAACTGATTACCGGTCACATCCGCCTTGACGGCTCAGTAAAATCTGACGAAGAGCGGGGCGGAGCAGAAGCCGTTGCAGCGGCAGATTATGAGCGCTACCTTGCCTTTGTAAAAACTCTTCAGCTTTGTCCGGGTAATCCTCTTTACCACTGGAGCCACCTTGAGCTCAAGCGCTATTTTGGAATTGATGTTCCTGTAACAGAAAAGAACGCCCGCGAAATCTGGGACAAGTGTAACGCCCTTCTTGCAAAGCCTGAATATGCTCCACGCGGCCTTCTTGAAAAAATGAATGTCCGCGAACTTTGTACAACTGATGACCCTTTGGACAGTCTTGAATGGCATAAAAAAATTGCCGGCGACTGGAAGAACTGTAAAGTACGCCCGTCATTCCGCCCGGACCTTCCTTTGTCACCGGAAAATCCTGGATATGCAAAATATATCAGCCGCCTGCAGGAAATGGACGGCACAAGATTTACTTCTATAAATGATATGATTGCAGCCCTTGGCCGCCGTATGGATTTCTTTAAGGCAAACGGTTCTGTTGTCAGTGACCACTCACTCGAAGGAGATTTTTATCTTCCAACAAAATATGATGATGTAAATTACATTTTCGAAAAAGCCTGGATTGGTAAAAAACTTCGCCCGGATGAGATTGCTCAGTATAAGGGCTGGGTGCTTACAGAACTTGGAAAACTTTATGCACAGAAAGGTTTTGTAATGCAGATTCATATTGGTGCCCTCCGCGACAATAACTTTGCAATGCTTTCTGCTGCCGGAAAGAACATTGGCGAAGACAGTCTTAATGATTTTAATTTTGCCCCGCAGCTTGGCGCAGTTCTAAACGCAATTTACACTGCAGTGCCAAACGCACGAACAATTCTTTATAATCTCAATCCTAAAGATAATGAAGCGCTTGCAACAATGGCAGCAAACTTCCGTAACTGTCAGTTTGGTCCAGCCTGGTGGTTCAACGATCACAAAGACGGCATAGAAGAACAGATTCGCGTTTATGCCAGAACAGCTCCGCTTGGCTCTTACGTTGGAATGCTCACAGACAGCCGCAGCTTCCTTTCTTACCCAAGACACGAATACTTCCGCCGCATTCTCTGCAACTTTGTCGGCAACCTTGTAGAGCAGGGCGAGTTCCCTTGGAATGAAGAAAGCCTTGGCCAGCTTGTGGCCAACATCTGCTACAAAAACTCTGTTGAGTTCTTTTTGAAATAGAAATATAATTACTTCATGAAGAAAATTGAGATTCTTGATTCGACATTACGCGACGGTGCTCAGGGCGAGGGTATAAGCTTTTCTGTTCAGGATAAGCTTCACATCTGTCATGAGCTCGACGAGCTGGGAGTTACTTACATCGAGGCCGGTAACCCTGGGTCGAATCCTAAGGATATGGAATTTTTCAAAGCGGTAGCTGGTGTTAAATTTAAAAATGCACAGGTTTGTGCCTTTGGTTCAACCCGCCGCAAAAACTGCCGCTGTGAAGATGATGCAAATCTCAAAAGTCTTCTTGCTGCTGAAACAAAAACAGTTGTAATCTTTGGAAAATCCTGGACCTTCCAGGTAACAGATATTCTCAAAACCACTACTGAAGAAAATCTCAAAATGATCCGCGAGTCCTGCGCCTTCCTCGCCGCTAACGGCCGCAAAGTAATTTACGACGCAGAACATTTTTTCACCGCCTACGAAGAAGATAAGGCTTACGCTCTGGAAACTCTTAAGGCGGCAGTGGAGGGGGGCGCAAGTGTGCTCTGTCTCTGCGAAACAAAGGGCGGCTTTATGATAGACGAATGCCGCCGGGCTGTCAGCGAGGTCGTAAAACTTTACGGAAAAAAAGTTACTGTTGGGATCCATACCCACAACGACTGCGGCTTAGCAGTTGCAAACTCTCTTGTTGCAGTAAAAGAAGGTGCAACTCATGTTCAGGGTGTGCTTCTTGGTTTTGGTGAGCGCACAGGTAACGCAAATCTTTCTACAATTATTCCTAATCTTCAGATTAAAATGGGCTATCAGGTAGTTCCGGAAGAAAGCCTCAAGAATCTTACTGCAATCTGCAAAAGGGTTGCAGAACTCACAAATATCCGTGTAAATCCTCAGTCGCCTTATGTTGGCAAAGACGCTTTTGCCCACAAGGCTGGCATGCATATTGATGCCGTACTCAAAAATCCATTTGCCTACGAGCATATCACTCCAGAAACAGTAGGCAACAGCCGCGTTTTCCTTATGAGCGAGGTTGCCGGACGCAGTATGATTCTGGAAAAAATCCGCCGTTTTGTACCAGATGTAAAGCGCAATGATCCGATTGTAAGCGATCTTATGGCTAAAGTGAAAGAACTTGAGTCTGCAGGCTATCAGTTTGAAGGTGCCGACGGATCCTTTGAGCTTCTGGTTCGCAAAATGCTTGGCCAGTATAAGCCTTTCTTTAAACTTCACTACTATCAGACAACCGGTTCAAATCCGCGTCCAGAAGAGGGAGTCTGCTGCTGTGCCCAGATAAAGGTTGAAGTAGACGGTAATTTTGAAATTACAGCAGGTGAGGGAGACGGTCCTGTCAACGCCCTCGATATTGCCCTGCGTAAGGCTCTGGAAAAGTTCTATCCGGTTGTTTCTAACTTCCGCCTTGTGGACTATAAGGTACGTGTTCTTGACTCTAAGTCTGCAACTGCGGCTCGTGTTCGTGTAATTATTGAGTCTACCGACGGTCAGTCCAGCTGGACAACAGTGGGAGTTTCTTCCGACGTTATTGAAGCCTCATGGATAGCACTTGTTGATTCTTTTGAGTTGAAGCTTTCGAAATAAAATGACAAATACACTTTCCTATGGTAAAATAGTTAAAACTGTTTTAAGGAAAGTTTATGGCTTCGTATATCAAAAAAAATGGTCTTCTGTATTCTGAAGATTCACATACAGTTCTTGGAGTTGATGATACCTCTAATGACTTTACTGGTCGTGTGCCTTTTGGCGCACATAGAATTGATGATGATGTTTTTTCAGATTGTCCCTACGAGTCAATCTCCCTGCCAGATTCTGTAACAGAACTTGGAAACTGTCTTTTTGAAAATTCAAAGGTTCTGCAGAAGGTAAAACTTCCTTCTGGCCTCACAGAGCTTCCACCATATCTTTTTTCCGGCTGTTCAGCGCTTACCAAGGTAAATATGCCGTCTGCCGTTTCTTCTTTCCCGGAAGGTCTTTTTAAGAACTGTGAATCTCTCCCCGAAATTCCATTCCGCGCAGGAATTACAGTTTTGCCGGAAAGTGTTTTTGAAGGCTGTTCTTCTATTAAATCTCTTGTAATTCCACCAACAGTACGCCGTATTGAGTCTCGTGCTGCTGCAGGCTGTACATCGCTGGAAAGTATTGTTTTTCCTTCTAGCATTGAGTATCTTGCTCCAGATGCCTTTGAAGGTTGTACTTCTATCCGCAACATCCGTGTTGATGGAGAAGGCGGACTTTTCTATGTTGGAGAAGAAGACGGCTATCTTTACGAAGCTGCAGATGAGGGCGACAGAGTAGTCTTAAAGACAAGTATAGGCCAGGGCTCTCAGGTATCTTTCTTTAAAGATAATGCAGATGATATTTCGGCAGGCTTTGCTGAAGTTGATGATGAAGAGTTTGAAGATGATGATACTTTCAGCGCAGAAATAGGTGCTTCTGATGAAGAAGCTGTATTTATGGATGCTAAGGCGCCGGCAGAGGAGCCGGAAGTTCAAGTTGATTTTGCTGCTGCTTCAGAGCCTGCTCCAGAAACTCCAGCAGAAGAAGTTATAAATACAGACAGTGCTGTAGATTCCATGCTTGCAGATATTATGGGTGATGAAAAAGAGCGTTCTGCAATTTCAGAAGACGTTGCTGTAAGCGAAAAAGAAACAGAAGTTCTTTCAGAGGCAATGTCTGTTATGGCAGATTCAAGCCAGAGTTCAGCTGCCGCAATTACAGATTCCGAACTGGAAAAACTTTTTGCCAAGAACGAAGAAGATGAGCTTGCAACTCATAACGCTGATAATCCGGATGTTCTGGACAGTAAGGCTCAGATTCTTACTGATTCTGTAGGCCTTAGCGCTATATTTAACTGTGAACCAAAGGGAGAACTTCCTGAAGATCCTGAACTTTATGTAATTGCAGAAAAACTTGCAAAAGACGAAAACAACAAGGACAACTTCTCTTCAAAGCTTGTTGCCTGCTGTCAGACTTTTGCAAGAATCCAGGATTACAAAAGAATCATCATGCTTTATGGTCTCCCTCTTGATAACGAAGAGTTTGTTCAGTTCTTTAAGCACTTCATTGCAAAAAAGAATGTAATTCTTGCCTGCGAGGCTGAGTCTCCGGCAACTCTTTCTGATTTTGGTAAGACAATCTGTGATTACGCAAGAATCAGTCTTAAAAAAGAGGAGCTTATTGAGCAGCGCCGAACAGTTCTGCAAAAATCAAAAACTCTCGTAAAACTTGTCATCCGCGACAAATATGAGTAATATACACAAATAACTGTCATCCTTGATCGAGTTTGCTTCGCAAACGTCGCAGGGCTTGACCCGAGGAACTATTGAGGTTTTCAAATGAAAAGTGATAACGCAAAAAAAGGTGTAGCCCGCGCGCCACACCGCTCATTGTTTTACGCAATGGGTTACACTGATGAAGAATTAGACCGCCCTTTAGTTGGCGTTTGCTGTGCAAAGAATGAAATCATTCCTGGCCATATAGAATTGGACCGCATTGCCGAAGCCGTAAAAGCCGGTATCCGTATGGCAGGTGGTACTCCTGTAGAGTTCCCTGCAATCGGCGTTTGCGACGGTATTGCCATGGGCCACGAAGGAATGAAGTATTCCCTTGTTACCCGCGAGCTTATTGCTGACTCAATAGAATGTATGACAAAGGCTCATCAGTTTGATGCCCTTGTTATGATTCCTAACTGCGACAAAATTGTTCCTGGTATGCTGATGGCAGCAGCCCGCCTTGATCTTCCTACAGTATTTGTAAGCGGCGGTCCAATGATGCCAGGTCACCTGCCTGGAGCCGATGCCTCTAACCCTTATGCCGGCCGCAATCTTTCACTTACAGATATGTTCGAAGCCGTAGGTGCTGTAGCAAGCGGACGCATAAATGAAGAACAGCTTCGAGAAATGGAGCAGGTAGCCTGCCCTGGTTGTGGTGCCTGCTCTGGAATGTTTACTGCTAACTCAATGAACTGCCTTACAGAATCTATCGGACTTGGTCTTCCTGGAAACGGAACCATTCCAGCTGTTAGCGGCCGCCGTATTGCCCTCGCTAAAAAAGCCGGTATGAAGGTAATGGAAATGTTCGAGCGCGGAATTACTGCCCGCAATATGCTTACAATGAAAAACTTTGAGAACGCCCTTGCCGCAGATATGGCACTTGGCTGTTCTTCTAATACTATGCTGCACCTGCCGGCAATCGCGCACGAAGCAGGTCTTACAATTGACCTTCACATGGTAAATGAAATCTCTAACAGAACTCCAAACCTCTGTCACCTGGCTCCTGCCGGCCACACTTTTATGTGCGAGCTTGATGATGCTGGTGGTGTACAGGCAGTTCTCGCAGAGCTCGCAAAAAAGAATCTTATTGATACAAGTCTCATGACTGTAACCGGAAAAACAGTTGCAGAAAATATCAAGGGTGTAAAGAACCGCAACCCAGAAGTTCTCCGCCCAATTGAAAATCCATTCAGTGACAACGGTGGACTCGCTATTTTGTTTGGAAATCTTGCACCAAACGGAACTGTTGTAAAACGTTCTGCCTGTGCTAAGGAGCTAATGAAGCACACAGGTCCAGCCCGCGTTTTCAACGACGAAAGCGAAGCAATGGATGCCGTTCAGAACCGCAAAATCAAGAGCGGAGATGTAGTAGTTATTCGTTATGAAGGGCCAAAGGGTGGACCTGGCATGCGCGAAATGCTTGCTGTAACTGCAGCACTTGCCGGTCAGGGACTGGACAAGGAAGTTGCCCTCATTACAGACGGCCGCTTCTCAGGTGCAACCCGAGGTGCTTCTCTTGGACACTGTTCTCCGGAAGCTGCCGTTGGTGGACCAATTGCTCTGGTAGAGGAGGGTGATAAAATCACTCTTAATATCAATAACTATAAGATTACTCTTGAGGTTAGCGATGAAGAACTCGAGCGCCGCCGTGCTGCATGGAAAGCCCCTGAACCAAAGGTTAAGACCGGCTACCTTGCACGCTACGCAAAATTAGTTAGTTCTGCTGACCGCGGAGCGATTCTGGAATAACCTCGTTCATAGCGCCGGTTCTGTAGCCTTGTAAATCCATTGTGATGTAGGCAAAACCGGCGTCTTTCAGAGCTTTTGTAATTTCCTGACGGAGAGAAAGAAGTTTCTCCAGTTCAGAAGGTAATACTTCAATTCTGGCAAGATTTTCTCCGTGAATACGTACTCTAAGCTGCTTAAAGCCCAGATCAAGAAGAGTCTGTTCTGCCTTATCTACCATACCAAGTTTTTTCTCATTGATTTCTTCGCCATATGCAAAACGGGAAGCAAGACAGGCAAAACTCTGTTTATTCCAGGTTTGAAGCTTAAGCTCTTTAGAAAGTTCCCGGATTTCTTCCTTATAAAGCTGGCATTCTCTAAGCGGGCTTTTAACGCCAAGTTCAGCAACTGCCTTAAGACCCGGACGGTAATCTCCGTTATCATCCATATTGCTTCCTTCACATACGTATGCAATTCCATTTTCTTTGGCAAGAGAAATGATTTTTGTGAAGAGTTCTTTTTTACAAAGATAACAGCGGTTTACAGGATTATGACGGAATTCTGGAATATTAAGTTCTTCGGATACTACTGTAATCTGCTTAATTCCGTTTAATTTACAAAAGTTTGAAGCCTCATCAGATTCACGCTTTGGAAAAGAACATGAGGTAGCAGTAATTGCAATTGCCTTGTCTCCAAGTTCCTCATGGGCAACCTTTAAGAGAAAAGTAGAATCAACGCCGCTGGAAAAAGCAACGGCTACGCTGCCAAGAGAACGAAGGTATTCTCTGAGCTTTTCAAGTTTTGTATTCAAATTATCTTTATTCATCATAATTTTGAAATTAACACGAAGAAATAAATCTATCAATACAATAGGTTAATAAAATTTTGTTAACTTTTCAAAGGTCCCGAAAATCACTATAATTAGCGAATTATGGCAACGACTAATTTAGACAAAATGCGCAACATCGGAATTATGGCGCATATTGATGCTGGAAAGACAACAACAACAGAACGCATCCTTTATTACACTGGAAAAATTCATAAGATTGGTGAAATTGACGACGGCCAGGCAACTATGGACTGGATGGCTCAGGAGCAGGAAAGAGGAATCACAATCTGCTCTGCCGCAACAACAACTTACTGGAAAGATCATCAGATAAATATTATTGATACTCCGGGCCACGTAGACTTTACTGCAGAAGTAGAGCGCTCTCTCCGCGTACTCGACGGCGCGGTTGCAGTTATCTGTGCCGTAGATGGTGTTCAGCCACAGACAGAAACTGTATGGAAGCAGGCAGATGAGTTTGCCGTTCCACGTCTCTGCTTTATGAACAAGATGGACCGCATTGGTGCAGACTTCTTTGGTTCAATGGCAGACGTTGCTGAAAAATTTGGCGTAGAAACACTTGCCCTTCAGATTCCAATCGGAGAAGGTCAGGAATTCGAAGGTGTAATTGACCTTCTTAATATGAAAGAAATCCGTTGGCACGAAGATGATGAAGGCGAAACCTTTGATGTAACAGATGTTGATGCCAGCCGTCTCGACCAGGCAAAAGAATGGCGCGAAAAGCTGGTAGAAACTGTTGCCGGCAGCGACGACGCCCTTATGGAAATCTATCTTGAAGGCGGTGAAATTACTGTTGATCAGCTTAAAAAAGCAATCCGGGCTGGAACAATCAGCCGTGCCTTTGTGCCTTTTGTAATGGGATCTGCCCGTCACAATCAGGGTGTGCAGCCACTTATCGACGCAGTAATTGACTATCTTCCTTCTCCGCTTGATATTCCTCCTGCAAAGGGAATCCGCATTAAGAAGGATACAGAAGAAGAGGTTGATGTTCCAACTGATGTTTCAAAAATGCCTCTTGGTCTTGTATTTAAGATTCAGTATGACCGCGAAATGGGTCCTCTCTGCTATGTTCGTATGTATAGCGGAAAGATACAGGCCGGAACTCAAATCTTCAATATAAATAAGAAAAAGCGCGAGCGTGTAAACCGCATTCTTCGTATGCACGCAAATAAGAGCGAGCCTTGCGATTCAGTATCAGCTGGAGATATCGCAGTATTTATCGGTCTTAAGCTTGCTCAGACAGGTGATTCTATCGGAACAGAAGCTTTCCCAATTCTTCTCGAGCAGCCTAAGTTCCCTCAGCCGGTAATCTCTGTTGCTCTTGAGCCTGAAAGCATGAGCGAAAAGGACAAGATGAATGAAACCCTCGAAATTTTGAGCCGTGAAGACCCAACCTTTACAAGCCACGAAGATGCAGAAACAGGTCAGCTGATTATCAGCGGAATGGGTGAGCTCCATCTGGACGTTCTTGTTACCCGTATGCGCGATGACTTTGGCGTAAAGTGTAACGTTGGTGCTCCTCAGGTAACTTACCGCGAATCTGTATCCGGCACTGCCGAAGCTACAGAAGAGTTCAGCCGTGTACTTGCCGGAAAAGAAAACACTGCCGGTCTTACAATTACAGTTGAACAGCGCGAGACGGGTAGTGGAAACTCCTTTGAAATTACCTGCCGTCATGCAGAAGTTCCTGATGAAATCATTGAAGCAATCAAGAATGGCTTTATGTCTGCCCTTAATTCGGGAATTAAATACGGCTATCCTTGTACAGATGTCGGTGTAAAAGTAACAGCAATCAAGTATGACGAACTTACATCAAGTACCTTTGCCTTTGAAGCATGTGCAGCCCAGGTATTCGACAAGGCATGTACAGCAGCTAACCCTGTAATTCTTGAACCGGTTATGAATGTAGACATTTCTTGTCCAAAAGAGTTTGTAGGACCAGCAAGCAGTCAGCTCAGCCAGCGTGGCGGAAACATCATGGGCCAGGATTCCAAGACCACAGGCGAAGTTATTCATGCCCAGGCTCCAATGGCAAACATGTTCGGATTCACAACAAACCTCCGTTCTGCAACCCAGGGGCGCGCAAGCTTCTCAATGGAATTCAGCCACTTCCAGCTTAAAGTTGGCGGTTTAGGCTAATTCAGGCTAATTTTTTAGTTTTTTCATAAGGAAAATCTCCGAGTCGGTAATTTATCCGATTCGGAGATTATTTGTATCTTTCCTCAAAATCACTTCTTTCTCGTTGCATTCTCCTAAGTATGATTTAGAATAAAATCATCAAAAAAATATTAGGAGTATTTTTATGAAAAAAACTAGTCTTGTTGCAATTGCAATGCTTGTTGCCGGAACTCTGTTCGCAGCTCCAAAAAAAGCTGCAGCACCAGTTGAACCAATCTCAGTTACTTTCTCAGAAAGCACACGCTGGGGAACCGATGCTACAATGGCAGATGGAGTTTACGGTGAAGATGGCTCTGTTACATATACGGCTATGTACAGATATGGTGGTGGTGGATATACCTTTAACATCAATGGAAAAACTGGAATCAATTTAAAGGATTATTCATCTTGTGAAATAGAATTTGATTATAAAACAGGTAGCTGGGAAAAGGCAGAAGTTTTGCCAAAGTTTGGTATTAAATACTGGGGCTCAGGAGCAACCTTCTTTAACGGCGGCCAGCCACTCGACTGGATTGATGCAGAAACTCCAGAGGGAACAATTACAAGAACAATCGATCTTAAAGGAAAATCTGGCAAGGCTCTTCGCATTGGTGTAGTTACAAATGCATGGCAGTGGGCTGGAAACGGCAACGGAAACGATAAGGGTGATGATACTGTAATAATCACAGTAAAGAAAATTACTTTTATTCCGTAATAAAAATATAATAAAACATACAGGAGATTTATTGTGAAAAAATTATTTCTAGTAACATTAATTTCTGCAGTGCTTACGGCAGCAGTTTTTGCAGAACCTAAAACCTATGTAATCGACCTGGGAGACAGTAACATCAAAACTATTGAAGTTAAAAAGAATCCTTATGGCGACAATTACCAGAATGTAGCACCGGCTGTGTTTACAAACTTTTTTAAGAACAGCATGCCGGTACCTGGAGACACAATCGAAGTACACTACAAGTTTACCAGCGATGTTGATATTCCAGGCCTTACTCTTGCAGTAATTGACAACTCACCAAAAGCAAATTACTGGCTCGAGATTTCAAGTCAGTATCAGACAATTTCCGACATTAAGGCTGGAGAAGTAGTGCAGGGTGTTTTTGTTTACAAGGTTAATGCAAAGCCTCTTGTTGATGTAACCGTTCAGTTCCTCTACAACGACAAAATCGACAGTAAGCTCAAATTGCAGAAAGCAGGTGTTAAAACCGGAAAGAAATAAAATAATAAAATAAAAAAAAAAGAGGGGGAAGAATCCCCCTCGCAACGCGAGTTTCCGAAGGAAACTCGGTAGTGAGCGTAAGCGAACGGACTACCCCCTCTGCGGGGCTCAAGCGCCGCCCCTGCAACGCCGGGCTGATTTGATATTTTCTATTACTGTACTGTTATTCCAGATACCGATTTAATATTACTTTCATTTCCTTTTGAATCAATAATTTTTACATAAAAAGTTCCGTTGTCCATTTTAAAAGATTCTTTTTGAGCTGTAGTCATTGTTGAAAAATTAAGGCTTACGCCACCCCAAAAAGCAACATCGTCCCAGCTGAGGCCTGTCCAATGCCAGTAATCATCAAAAGATGAATTTTTACAAATAGCAACTTCAACAATATCTTTATCTGGATCTTCCATCTTAATTGATAACCTGTAATTACCAGACAGAGATAAGTTAGTTTGAGCAAGAGGTAAAGCATCATTCCAGTAATAAGTATTTTCATAATCTAATTGTGTCAAAATTATTACTCCGTGAATTGTTGGAGCAGTCCCAGGGTCTACATTGTTATTACAGCCTGTAAACGAAATAGCCATGATTGCTGCGGCCAGCAATCCCACGAATAAAGTTTTTTTCATAGTTTTCTTCTCCTTTTTCTTTTTTATGAAATCTGATTTCAGAATACCCTATACAAAAAAAAAGTGAATATTCCGTCTACCTCTTTTTCGAAAAAAAAACTGCCCGCTTTTTTATGACGGGCAGTTTCTGGTGAAAACGTCATGGGGTAGGCATAAAAGACTACCTTAAGACTGGTGGTTTTTGATAATATTATTTTACATCAATTGTTATTTCAAAAATCTTGCTTTTGTTTCCTTTCTTATCCACTAACTGATATTGAAATGTGTACTTTCCATCAGAAATGTTACTGTCTGGAATTTCATCGAATGTGTAGCATACTCCCCATATGATATAGGAATCCTGAGCAGGCATTTGTGAATTTTTATTTAATGGCATACCTAAATTTGGAATAGAAAGTTCATCTAATGTAATGGCATCTAAATCTGGATCATTACATTTTATATAAAGGAAATATGGAGGAAGGTTAGGGTGTCCTGAATATCTGTTGATAGAAGTTAGTTTTGTATAAGAGCCAGAATTTGTTGCTGGACAAAAATAATACTTAGTCTCTGTATCTGCCGGAGGGGCAATAAAGAAAGCATCTGTGATTACAGGAGCATGATTATCATCTGCTTCTGGTTTACAGCTTAAAAAAGTGAAGCTTATAATTGTCGTAAGAATCAATACAAAAAATAGTTTTCTTTTCATTTTTTTTTACCTCATTTTGATTTTTTTTAACAATACACTATACAAAAAAAAAGTGAAGATTCTGTCTACTCGTTTTGAAATAATAAAAAAAAATTATGTTTGTAGAACCTGCAAAAAGCAGCTCAGAATTTTCAAAAACTTTTATAAATTCTTTATTTGCCTGCTTGACACAAAACGAAGAAATCTATATATTAAATATCACATTCCGCGGGGGTGGTGGAATTGGTAGACACGCAAGCTTGAGGTGCTTGTGGCGCAAGTCGTGGCCGTTCAAGTCGGCTCCTCCGCATAAGGGCTTCCAGACTGGAAGCTCTTTTTTTTTGCCCGGATATTTTGTGATTTCTGGAAGTTGAGGTAAAAAAAATGTTAGCAGTATTTGTAAATTGCGGCGCGGTAATTCTTGGTTCAATAATCGGTCTTTTGTTTGCCAAAAAGTTTACCGAAGAGCTTTCTGATATGATTCAGACTGCCTGTGGTGTAATTACCCTGGTGCTGGGTGTGCAGATGGCCTTTAAATATAACAACATTGTTTACCTGGCACTTTCTTTGATTTTAGGCGCAATTGTCGGCTATGCCCTGGATATTGACGGAGCAATCTTAAAGCTTGGTGGAAAGCTTGAAAAGCTCACAAAAAAGGGCGAGGCTTCCGGCTCTTCAAATTTTGCCTACGCCTTTTTGAATTCTTCTGTGCTTTTCTGTGTTGGAGCAATGTCTATTGTGGGCTCCTTTGAAGCGGGCGTAAATCACAACTATACAACAATCTTTACAAAATCAATTCTGGACGGCTTTATGGCAATCAGCTTTACAGCCGCCATGGGAATTGGAACTGTATTTTCTGTAATTGCAATTCTGATTTATCAGGGGGCGCTCACTTTGCTTTCTGAGTTCCTGCAGCCTTATGTTTCTGATTTACTGATTCAAGAGCTTTCTGCCTGCGGCGGTGCCATGATTATCATGATTGCGATTAACCTTCTAGGCCTTAAAAAAATCAAAACCGCAAACTTTCTGCCGGCCCTGGTATTTGAAATCCTCTTTGTAATGCTGGTGCCACTGGTTTTGAAGCTGTTCTCGTAAAAGCGGGGCTAAATGACAGCTCCAGAAATCGAAATTACATATTAACTGGAAGAAATCGGCTTTTAAATATGTATTTTACTTGGACAAAGGGTTGTGAGAGAGAAAATAGAAGGGGTATGCCAGGAACATTTACATATTAACCTGGTGACTTTTGTCTTTAAATATGTATTTATTCAAAGGAAATGAGTGCGGATGTGGAAAAAATACATATTAACTTGGGTGAAATCTGTAGTTAATATGTATTTTAGGCTTTTATGAGCTGTAGAAGTATTGATAAGTCCACGGAAATTTTCCGGGGGTTTTAGGGGGTGCCCCCCTAGGAGAAGGAGTAGCGTAAGACCGCCTGCGGGCTGGAGCGAGGGGGAGACTTCCCCCTCTTGTATTACCGAAAAAATCACACTTATAAGAAATTTCTCTGTTGACTTCTGACGCCGTTGTGCTACAATGGGTATAATAATATAACCCTTAAGGAGGCCACATTAAATGGCAAAGGTAGAACTTAAAGGTATTGGTAAGGTTTACGACGGCGGTGTTCGTGCTGTAAACAATGCTAATATCACTATTGAAGACAAGGAATTCTGCGTATTCGTAGGTCCTTCTGGATGCGGTAAGTCAACAACTCTCCGTATGATCGCTGGTTTGGAAGATATTACTGAAGGTAAGCTCTTTATTGACGGTATTGAAATGAACGACGTTCCTCCAAAGGATCGTGATATCGCCATGGTATTCCAGAACTACGCTCTTTATCCACATATGACTGTTTATGATAACATGGCATTCGGATTGAAGATTCGTAAGATGGACAAGGCAGAAATCGACCGCCGTGTTCGCGATGCTGCTAAACAGCTTGACCTTACACAGTACCTCGATCGTAAGCCAAAGGCTCTCTCTGGTGGACAGCGCCAGCGTGTTGCTGTAGGTCGTGCTATCGTACGTAACCCTAAAGTATTCTTGTTCGATGAACCTCTTTCTAACCTCGATGCTAAGCTTCGTGTAACAATGCGTTCTGAATTGGCTGCTCTTCACAACAGACTTCAGGCTACTATGATCTACGTAACACACGACCAGATCGAAGCTATGACTCTTGGTACAAAGATCGTTGTAATGAAGGACGGTGTTATCCAGCAGATTGGTGCTCCACTTTACCTCTACAACAACCCAATCAACAAGTTCGTTGCAGGCTTCATTGGTACACCTCCAATGAACTTCCTCACTGTAAAGGTTCTTGAGAAGAACGGAAAAATCGTTTGTGATGAAGGTTCTTTCGAAATCAACCCTACAGACGAGCAGGCTAAGAGCTTGAAAGACTATGTTGGTAAGGAAGTTTCTTTCGGTATTCGTCCTGAAGACCTCACATATGTTGAAAAGCCAGCTGCAAAAGATGATATGCAGATGAAGATTACTAACAAGGAACCTCTTGGTGCTGAAACTCACCTTTACCTTGTTTCTAATAAAGGCCAGTCTATCATTGCTAAGACAAACGCTAATGCTGAATTCCGCCTTGGTGACTCAGTAAACGTTGTTCCTAATATGGAAAAGGCTAAGTTCTTCGCTCTCGACGAAGGCGAATTGAACATCTGTGACAGCATTGAAAAGAAGTGGTAATCCACTTTTACTGTCATAGTTAATACAAAGACCGTCCTTATGGGCGGTCTTTTTTTGTGTCATTGTCCGGCTTGACCGGACAATCTAGACTGGACGGTGATGTCTGGATTCCCTGGTCAAGCCAGGGAATGACAGTGATGTTTTTTTCTGATACTATATCCCCATGAATAAGCTTTCCCTTGTTTTGTATAAGAACCAGCCGGCGGTGGTGAATGACCGCGATGGCGATAAATATATCATTAAATTCTGCAGCCAGCCTGCAACTCCGGGCGGAAAAAAAGCCGTTTACGGTGAGCAGAAGGTTCGCGAAAAGGATGTTGTTCTTTTACACGAGGGGCCTTGTTCTTCGCTTGATGCTGTGCTTGCCTGCGATTGCGGCGGGGCAGAGCTTTTGAATGCTAAGCTGCTGGAAGCTTATGAACTTTTAATGTCTGATGAGTCTACTGCTAATGAGGCGTTTTCTCTTTCTGACCTTGCTGAGTATTCTATAGGTGCTTTTAAAGCGGACGAGGCCTGGGCTTTGTTTGCGGCTGCAAATAATGACCTTCATTTTCAACTTTCTCAGGATGCCTTAAAGGCTGGCGAGATTCGTTTTACTCTCCGCTCTGCAGAAGAAATTGAAACTCTTTCTAAAAAACAATATGAAAAAGAACATGAGTCTGAAATCCGGGCTGCCTTTATTGCCCGCCTTAAGGCCCGCAAACTTGACCTGCCGGATGACGCAAAATTTATGGGCGAGGTTGAAGCCTTTGCTTTATGTAAAACTGATAAATGCCGCGTTCTCGCCGATGCCGGTGTGGCCCAGACTATTGAGGCTGCCCACAAACTTTTGATTGATACTGGTATCTGGGACTTTACAAAAAATCCTTATCCAACCCGTTTTGGTTTTTCTTTTGATTCTGCAAAAGATCAGCTTGGTGCAATGCCGGATGAAGAGCGCCTTGATGTGCCGGGCATTGCTTATGCCATAGACAGCGAGCATTCTGCAGACCCGGATGATGCGGTTGCTTTTGATGGAACTTACCTTTGGGTTCACATTGCAGATCCTGCATCATCTGTAGAGCCAGATTCAAAAATTGATATTGCGGCCCGCGACCGTGGTACTACCTTGTATATTCCGGAAGGCACTTCGCGTATGCTTTGCGAAAGCTGCCTTGAAGATTATGCCCTTGGTCTTAAGGAAGATAGTCACGCTCTTTCTTTTAGAATTAAGCTTGATGATGAGAGTCAGATTGAAGAGTGCCAGGTTTTTAAAACCAATGTAAAAGTAAAGCGTCTTACTTATAAGTATGCAGAAGAGCATAAGGAAGATGCCGAACTCAAGCCTCTTTTTGAAATTGCCCGCAAGAACCGCGAGCGCCGTGAAAAGAACGGGGCTATCACTATTCAGATGCCTGAGGTAAATATTACTGTTGATAAGGAAACTAAGAAGGTAACTATTGAACCTGAGGCCCGTCTTGAATCAAATGAAATGATTGCGGAACTGATGATTCTGGCCGGGGAGGGTGCTGCCCGCTTTGCTTTTAAGAATCAGATTCCATTTATGTTTATAAGTCAGGAAGCGCCTGATTTTCCTGATAATCTTCCGGATGGCTGGGCCGGTCAGTTTGCCCGCATTAAGTGCATGAGAAAACGTTCTGTGGGAATAACGCCTGCTCCTCATGCGGGACTTGGAGTTTCCTTTTATAGTCAGGTTACTTCGCCTTTACGTCGTTATGGTGATTTGATTTCTCACGAGCAGCTTCGTGCCTTTATTGACGGCCGCCACCTTATTGCAAAAGACGACATGCTGGAACGAGTTGCTGCCGGAGATGCCGCTTCAATTGCTGCCAAAAAGGCAAGCCGCCAGAGCGATACTCACTGGAAGCTTGTTTATCTTCTTCAAAATCCGGATGCTGAATACGAAGCCTTCTGTATTGATCGCCGCGGAAATGATGCTCTCTTTTTGATTCCTTCTTTGGATATGCAGGCAACGCTGCACAACTGCAGTGACGTAAATCTTAATGATGCTGCAGTGCTCAAAATGTCAAAAGTTGAGATTCCAGAGCAGAAAGTAGACTTTAGCCGCGTAAAGTAACCAAAGTCACCCCAAAAACTAACATTTGTCACCTCAAAATGTAACCATTGTTACTCAAAAGTAACGAAAGTCACTCTTGTTTTCTTGAAATTCCAGGCCTATATTAAACTTGTGAACGGCTGCCAGCGCAGCAGTCAATCACGATTTTTTTTTCAGGAGGTAGACATGGATAGTATTATTTCAGTGTTAGCTGATAATCTTCCCTGGGTTTGGGTTGCAGTTACGATTATCTGTGTGGTAATTGAATCGCTTACTCTTTCCCTTACTACCATTTGGTTTGGAATCAGTTCGTTTCTGATGGTTTTTCTTGCCTTCACGCCGCTTCCATTTCCTGCTCAGTTATTTATATTTGTAGCTGTGGCTCTGGTTCTTTTGATTTTTACAAGACCGATTGTAAAGCAGAGATTGAGTCAGAAAAAAATTGCTACAAATTATGAGCGGATAATCGGACAGATTGCCCTGGTGACAAAGAAAATCACAGCCTTGGACAAAGGTTCTATAAAAATCAATGGTATGGAATGGACTGCTGCCGTAAAAGAGGACATTACCCTCGAAGAGGGCAGTAAGTGCATTATCGAAGAAATCGCCGGCGTTACGGCGTATGTAAAACATGTGTAAGCCCGCTGGCGGGCGGTGTTAAATGGGAAACCGTTAAAAAAAATGCGAAAGCATTTTTTAGGTTGTCCTTATTGAAAAGGAGGATTTAGAAATGATTTACGTAATTATCGCAGTTGCAGTTTTGGTTATGATTCTGATTATCACAAACATCAGAATTGTTTCTCAGTCTAATGCTTTTGTAATTGAGCGCCTTGGTGCTTATCACGGAACCTGGAATGTAGGACTTCATGTTAAAATGCCTTTCCTTGACCGCGTTGCCAAAAAGGTTTCTTTGAAGGAAAAGGTTTTTGACTTCCCGCCACAGCCGGTTATCACCCGCGATAACGTAACTATGATGATTGATACTGTAGTTTATTTCCAGATTACAGATCCAAAACTTTATACTTACGGTGTTGAAAAACCAATCAACGCTCTTGAGAATCTTTCGGCTACAACTTTGCGTAATATCATTGGTGAGCTCGAGCTTGATGAATCTCTTACAAGCCGCGATGTTATCAACACAAAGATGCGCTCTATTCTTGATGAAGCAACAGACCCTTGGGGAATCAAGGTAAACCGTGTAGAGGTTAAGAACATTGAACCTCCACAGGCAATCCGCGATGCAATGGAAAAGCAGATGAAGGCTGAACGCGAACGCCGCGAGCAGATTCTTATTGCAGAAGGTCACAAGCAGTCTGCAATTCTCGAAGCTGAAGGACAGAAGCAGGCTTTGATTCTGCAGGCAGAGGCTCAGAAGGAATCTGCTATCCAGAAGGCAAAGGGTGAAGCAGAAGCAATTCGCGAAGTTCAGCAGGCTAAGGCCGAAGGTCTTAAGATGCTCAAGGATGCTGGAATGGATGCGTCTGTTCTTAAGCTCCGCAGTCTCGAGGCATTTGAAAAGGCAGCTGATGGTCAGGCTACAAAGATTATTGTGCCATCTGATTTGCAGAGCTTAGCCGGTGTTGTTACAAGCGTGGCTGAAATTGCAAAGAAATAACATAGCTGTGGAACAACTTTGATGTGCTTCCGTTGCAGAGAGCATATCAAAGTTGCATCAAATGAGGCGGAGGAAAACTATGAAAAAAAGTCTGTTAATCATTTTATCTTTATTGTGTGCCCTGGGGCTGGCTTCCTGTAAGAAAGCAGAAGATTCTGTTACTCCAGAAGAGCTTTGTTTTGATATTCAGCGTATTCAGGCGGATATGGCTTATTCGGCTCTTAGAGAACTTTATGATCCGGAGCCTTTTGAGCAGCTTAAAGCAGATGTAATGGCTGGAAAGGCTGACCAGCTGGACTGTTTTTTTAGAATCCGGGAAATTATTAGAGCTTATAAATGTGCTCATCTAAACCTGCAGCCGAATGATAGCAGTGTTTTGTATTCAAAAATTCTACCCTTTACTTTTTATTGTTTTGGAAATGATTATCATATTTACCTGGCTACCTCCAGCTATCAAAAATATCTTGGATGGAAGCTTATAAAGATAGGTGGGCAATCAGTGGAAGATGCTCGTGAAAAACTGTGTAATTATGCTGCCTATCCGTATGAAACAGTCAGCGGTGAAAAATATGTATTTGATTCTACTCAAAGTTATACCAATTATAAGGCAGCCGGGCTTGTTCAAAAAAATGGAAAAATAAAATTTACCATTGAATCTCCAGATGGAAAAATCAAGACCTTGTCTTGTCATGCAATTCGACCTTCTAATTTTATCAAGTGGGTAAAAATTGCTCCTGAAAAAGAAAATAAACTGCTTATGCATAATAATAAAAGCAGAAAATATGCGGTTGCTACGTCTCCTGAAAAACAGACTATTTATGTTCAATATAATGACTGTATGGAAGATGAAAATTATATCTGTCAGAAATGGTTTGAAGATATAATTTCTGAATTGAATACTGGAAAATATAATACTGTAGTTTTTGATGTCCGCTATAACCCGGGTGGATATGGAAGTATGGAGTTCATGATTAATAATGAATTCTGGAGGTATAAATCAGAATTTGATAAATATAATCTTGCGCTTGTTATATCTGGAAGAACATATTCCTGTGCTACCTGGTTTACCAATGATTTGCTGAGAAATTTCCCGCATGTAAAAATCTTTGGCGAGGAAACAGGACAGGCTGTGTTCAATTATACTAATGTGCCTATAATTAATAAATTGAAAAAGTTGAACTGCAATTTCAATTTTCCAAAACAGCTTGATGAGGTTCCAGAACTTTATAAAAGAGCTGCAGAGGTAACACATTCAGATGTACACCGCGGAACTTTGCCTGATGTAGAAGTATACGAAAAGTTCGAAGACTTCATGAAGGGCGAAGATACGATTTACAATGCAATTTATGATTATTTCAACTAACTTTTTGAAGGAAGATGTGCTATAATAAAACTATGAATTATAAAAGTTTTTTAGATAAGCCTTTTCGCCTCATGTCTATCGTTGGCTTTGTCTATCTTGTGATAATGCTGCTTTTGAATCTTCTCACAGACTTTTCTTATGAACTTAGTATAATGCCTTGTTCGAGAATCGTTTCTTATTCTGCTGAGGTGCTTGCACTTGTTTTATGCATACTCACATTCTGCTTTTATAATAATCATTTTTTCTATTATGCCGCTCTTGAGCTTCTTGTTTTTTCTAACTTATATACAGGACGGATTTACACAGCGCTTTTTATTACTTCCATCATGTTTATTCTGATGCTGCTGGAAAACCGTCTTGTTTCAAAAAGAAAACTGGCTGTCTATATTGCCCTGGAAGTTTTAAAGGTTATTCTTGTTGTGCCTTATGGCGTAAAGTCATTTTTTGAATATGTAGGAATCGTTCTCTTTTCCCTCTGTACAATCGGCTGCATAAATCTGCTCTTCCGTCATGCCTACGACAGAAAGGGTAGTGGAACAATCAATCTTGATGATTATAAGTTTACAGACCGCCAGAAGGATTGCATCAAAGAAACTGTTGTAAACAACACTACAATCAAGGCTCTGGCAATAACTCACAATGTTAGTGAAAGTGCAATAAAAAAAGATTTAGCCCATATCTATAATGTTCTGGGAATTACAGGCAAAGCAGATCTCAAGGCTTTGTTTATCGGATATCAGTTCTAAAATTTTTTTGAAAAAAAAATCAAAAAAACATAAAAATTCGCACATCAGCTATTGACCAAAGTTCGTGAAAGATATATATTCATTTTCACCGTCGCAACACTGAGTTGCGACGGTTAACAAAGTAAAAAGTTCTTTGACAGATCAGGGAAGGAAATAACTGACTAAATAATTTTTTAGTGTTTTTACCATAAAAAACACAACCCGCGAATCTCGGTTCTCGAGGTTCGATTGATAAATCAATTCAGCAAATATTCAAGCTGGAGAGAACAATTTATGAAGATCATTACCCTTCGGGGTATTGAAATAATCATGGAGAGTTTGATCCTGGCTCAGAACGAACGCTGGCGGCGCGTCTTAAGCATGCAAGTCGAGCGGTAAGATGGAAGCTTGCTTCTATCCTAGAGCGGCGGACTGGTGAGTAACGCGTGGGTGACGTACCTTTGTGACGGGGACAGCTCCTAGAAATAGGAGATAATACCGGATACGCTGCAGCATGTCAGA
>Ga0256404_1002006_pt1 | contig 46496 bp, 52 predicted proteins | sample RumenRJG_01DNA_FD_185990 | JGI IMG/M metagenome (GOLD analysis project Ga0256404, IMG submission 185990) | Bovine rumen microbial communities from Lethbridge, Alberta, Canada - RJG_01 | ecosystem: Host-associated > Mammals > Digestive system > Stomach > Rumen | place: Canada: Alberta | collected... | reverse complement strand
GAGGGCGAATTTTAGGCACAATAGAGGAAAGGTGACAGTGCAATAAATTTTGTTTTGATTATTAGATGAAATACATTGATATATAAAGAAAAACTCTGATTTCGTCACGGTGACGGAGTAAAAAAAAACTCTCCGAAGAGAACGATTCGGAGAGATTAAGATAAACAAAGTTTAAACACTTAACTATTAATGTGTTTTACAAGGATTATTATGACTCTTTCCAAGAGTAATTATATTTTTATTTAAGGGCAATTATTACTGAATATGAAGAGCATTATTTGAGTTGTAACGGTTAAAGAAAAGCATAGCAGGCATAGGTAATACAGACTGCTCCGCTTTCTATATCGCTTTTTGGTAGCTCTATAATCTACGTAGCAAAAAAAGAGCATTGCTACATAGTAAATAATAAAAAATGAAATCAGCATAGGATCTAAAAAAATCCTCTATCAGAAGATAGAGGAAAATTACTTGGTATTTTTCGATATACGAATTAGCAATAATTCGATTTCGGTTATATTGTAGAAATGATTAAAACAGACAATATAAAGGGTAAAGGGCAAAAAAAAGAGGAGCATAAGCTCCTCATAAAGTTATAAAAAAAAGGTAGAGGTATTTCTGCCTCCACCCCACTACAAGTGTTGTAATATACGATACTTAAATAATATCATATACAATGCTGTTTGTTGCCTGTATATTGCAATACTCTCGATTTTTATCGTTAATTTTCAGTATCTCAGAATTACTAAATTCTCTTAGCGACATTAGCAATAATAGCCTGAATCAGAATTGATACCACGATAAAGGTAAAAGTGTATATATGCGGTGACAGCGCAATAGGCACTAAAAGCAAAAACGGCAAAGTTGTTAAAAATATGGTTAAGGTTCCAATGGCATAGCGGTGTACTGTAGGAGATGCGAAAGCGAAGTTTCCTTGTTTGATCTTACGTACAAAAAATCCCGTGAGCACTGAAGCTACAAGGATAAAGCTTGCTGACGGTATTAACAGTAGAATTAACTCTATTCTGTGCAATAGTAAAAACAGCAAAATAAAAGCAAGGTTAATTCTGTCCTGCGCCCAAAATAAAACGCCTCTCATGATTTTGTCAGAAAACGACTGTTTCTGTTCTGACTTGGTTGGTACAACCAAGTGCCAGACAGCGGTATAGGCTCCTGACTCAATTAAAAGTCCGTCATAGAGTTTCATGGTGCGACTGTCGAGCAGGTTTAACGTATGAGTGCCAAAGGCATTTTCAATTTTTACTCCCTCTCTTGCAATCACATTAAATGCAAACTTTGGAGTAGAAAATCCAATAATAGCAACCAAGACTACACACACGGCAATAATGGTGTATTTAATGAGGTTAGTCTTATGATCTGCTGCCATCACTGAGCTCCATGTACAACGATGCAGTCAGAGTAGAAATCATGTTCAATACTCTTGGCTACTAGATATTTCTTTTTATCCTCAGAAACTGAAATATCAATACAGTTAGTGAGTACCTTTTTAGACAGATCGTTAACCATTTTTGCTCGTGCTTTAGCAGGCATGCTGAGACATACTACTTTGAAGTTGTTGGCAAACAGCTCCTGCTCTGGAATGTAGCTGTCATAAACAGCCTTTTTTAAAGTCCAAGCCTGATGTCTAAAAGTAATCTTCAGTGAAAAAAGATTTACTACTTCAGTTGCTATATGTTTTGTGACATAGCTTAAAAGATGTCTGCCGTTACAACGTTTGATGATTGACTCTCGGCACTTTTCAAAAGCTTTGATAATTGCTTTATAAATTAAAGGCTCACCCGTTTCATCACAGATATTCAATGGAAACAGCTTAATGAAAGAGGTTAATATCTTTGCTGTAACTGAGAGCTTGGTAACGCACAGGTCAATTGAATGATATGCAGCACAACTGCGTATTTGAGCTACATCCTGAATCATATCCAAAACGTTCTGGTCTTCAGATTTTACAATGCAATTCATTCTTATTATCCTTATTTCCTAGTCGACCTTTAATCCATCATTAAGATCAAGATCATTTTTCTGATTGCCTTCGTGGGTTTTTATAATTTTCTTTTCTACCTTTGGCTTTGGTTTTGCTTTAAATTTATCTTCACCGATAATAGGTAATCTTCCTTTAATAACTTTTCCTCCAGCAAAGTTTGCAATGTATTCACAGTTAGGAAGCTGTCCAAATAATTGAGGCTCAATCAGAGCTGCTTTAGTTTCTTTCATCTGCTCAGATTGAGTTGAACCGTGTTCTAATGGATTAGTAATAAGTGAGTTTTGACCTTGAGAGTGTGTAAGTTCTCTAATTACAGTTTCAGGCAAAGACTTACTCATATACTCTTGTGAGCCTTCATTTTGAGTTCTAAGCGCAATCTTATTGTTGATGTTACCTAAAACCATTTCAGCTTTGGCTTTTGAACCTAAGCGTGATTCAAAGTCAGATATTGTCTGTGTGGCTACAATAAGTCTGAATTTAGCACCACGTCCTTTATTTAAAAGACGGATACAAGGCTCATTTAGACACTCGGCAGCTTCATCTACGAAGATGTTAATAGGAGGACAGGAATCTCCCATAAAGTTATAGATACGGCCTGCTGCTGCGGTCAAATCTGACAGCAGTAAAGAACCGATAGCACCGCCTACAACACCGTCTGACAGAGAATCCAAACCTACGTAGAGCACAGCTCTATTCTGGATAATATCCATTGTTGAAATCTGTTCAGACTTGGCAGCAGAGATATTTCCTGAATTGGTGATTGAGAGTAGTTCAGCAAGTGAACCGGTAGATAACATTTCCAGTATTGGTAGCATGTTGTTAATCATTTTGGCAAAATGATCTTTAGGATGCTGGAACAGCTTTACCAGTGATGAAATAGTTGAAGCGTTCTTTTCGTTTTCGTATTTCTGGAACAGCCAACACTGAATAACGTCTTTTCCTTCACGAGGAACCTCAGCACCTACAGAGAAAATAACTCTATGACCTATAAGTTCAACTTTTCCTGTTCTTTTAGCCTGAGCACATGCAAGCTTGAACTCTGAAGTGTAGTTGTTACCCCAGTTATCACCTTCACGAGAATGGACTTCGTCACAGTATGTACAAAACTTCTCAATTGCTCTTTCTGTAAGAGACTGCATACCGTCTAAAAGATCTTTTTTTATAGAAACCAAAGAAGGATTTTCACCTAGTAGCAACTGTGCCTGAGCAATAGTGTTAATAGCCAGCCATCCGAAAGCCACGAACGGATCCATGCCTCCATCCTTAGAAGGAGTAAGATTGGTAATACGAGCAGCTACGTCCGTATCACGAGCAATAGATGCAAGCAGATTTAAGCGGACAGACTCCTCAGGAAAAGCAGGATGGAACGAATAGAAACGTTTGCCAGGATCTGGTAAACCATTTTTTAAGCAGTACTCTCTGTAAGCGTTACAAGCTCGTTCAGCGTTGTCTTTCATTTCCTTATCGCCTTTAGGATCAATGATAATAAGACATTCGCCTCTCATGATAGCTTGCGCATTTAAAAGTTCTGCCATACGGGTTTTACCAGAACCTGTGGTTCCTAAAATAAGGGCATGACCTTTAAAAAACTCAATTGGAATAGAGATAGTTTCTTCCTCATCACACAAGCCGTGGATCCAGCACTGTCCCATGCGCCCGGAGCGATAGGGTACTGGATGAATGAATCTGAATATAGAAACTGGAAGATGAACTAAAGCGTACAGAACGTACATAGCCATAGATTTCTCTACTTTTTCGATACGCTTGTTGCCTTCAGGAGTGATGTTCTCCCTGTATTCAATAAGAGGCTTTTTAAAGCTCTTAATTCTGTATTTCAGACTGTCTGTAATAGTCATCATATCGTTGATCTTGTCGTATTCATGCTTGATGACTTCGTGATAGCGCTGAGTCTGTATCGGTGTCCAAAGAAAACCTCGTCCCATCCAGATTTCAGACTTTTTAGCATACTGTCTTGTAGACTCAACAAACTTGTCAAGTTTTATAAACTCCTGCTTAAAGCCAAGTAGTTTTGTCTGTGCTTTGTACAGGCGTCTGCCACGTCCTGCGTAGAGTAAAATCATACAGATGCAGACAATTACCTGAATTTTGGTAATAGAGAAGGGAATACCTGAAAAGAAATCAAAGAGAACCAGTAAAATACAGGTCCAAAACCAGATAGTTACGATGTAGAACTCGTACAAAGGACGATAGATGTCCTCATATTCGTATGGATTGCGTTTAAAGATCATATAAGTTTTCTATAAAAAAATCTGAGATATTCAGATTAATCATAGATTGCAAAGCGAATATGATCTTATAGATCAAGGGGCAATTAATGCGTCTAAAACTCGTGGTTAAACCAGTTTACAAACTCGGCTATGTACATGAGTTGGATCTTCTTACCTGAAGATTTGAAGTTTAGCCAATTAGATGAGAGCTGAGTTTTTAACCATTGTCTTGAGCCCGGCTTGTAGCCGCCACCATCAACGATGAGAATAACTTCCTTTTCAGGATATTGAGAAATGGCATTGAGCAGCATATAAGGGTATTTCTCGTCTACACTGCCAGCTGTGGCCTGATATTTAGACTCAACACGGATGCTTCTTTCTGTCTTAGTGTCATAAATGACAAACTCAGTCTTTCCTTCAGAACCATAGATAGTGGTAAAAGGTACGTTTTTTAAGACATAACGGTCTAAAGTCTTAATCAAGTCTGGATTTTTTGAGGCGTCAGAGTAAGACAATACCTTAAAGCCACTGTCTTCTATATGGTGACAAGGAACAAGTCAACTGCTTTTTGAACTATTTTTGTCGCCATAACATTTCTCATAATTCTTTGTTAACTCCTTTATTATAAAGGAATTACATCCTGTCTTATTAGGTTATTTTGGGCAATAAATAATCAGTGGAACCTAATCCACATTTATTTTAAGTTCAGCTAAAGAGAATGTCTTACCCTATAGAGTATTCCTTCAGTTAAAGTCATACAGTATCAAATCTCAGGTTGACCATTCCTGGTTTAAAGTTTCTATGATCATGAGTCAGTCTTTGCTGCTACTTCAACATATTTGATCAAATAATGTATCTTGAACTCCAGTGCCAAATTCTATTAGAAGTATGATACTTAGTACTGCTATTATTGGTAATGCATCTTGGAGAAATCTAAGGTATTGGTGCTTTGAGAGAGTTACTGCATACTTTGTAAAAAAAGTAAAAGTTGTTTGAAATTCTTTGTTCTTATTGAAGCTTAATCTAAAGCAGCTTCGGTATAACAGTACTGTTCTTGAATTAAGGCATCAGCACTTACTTTATTTAAACACCTGTTTGAGTAAGCATGAACTCTTGTTTTCTTATTTCCAAGTGAACTGTCTATTTGCGGATCATAAGCTGTACCATGATGGAGAACTCCAAAGACAACTCTTATGAGTTTGGCACACAAGCTGATAACTCCACGTTTAAAGGCAACTGTATTTCTTGAATACATTCTTTGGATATATTCTGAGCGAGGAGCTATCTGGATTTTATTACCGCAGTGTAATAAGGTAAGAACAGCCTGATAGAGCATTCTCTTAACCACAGGATCACCGTTACGTGCCATCTTACCCATTTCAATCTTACCGCCACTGCCTGAATGAGCAGTAAACAGACCAAAGTAAGCCTGTAGAGCTCTGGCGGTTTTGAATCTTTCGATATCAGCTATGTCTAATGACAGTAGAACAGCTAACTGAGGTCCAATACCAGGTATAGTCATTAACAGTTTGGCAACTTGTGACTCTCTTGCCTTAACATCAATAATGTTCTGATTGATATGGTCAATCTTTTTTGTCAGGTAGTTTATGTCCTCTACAAAACTATCGAGAGCTCTTAAAGTTAATGAACTGAAACCAACTTCTGCTTTGTTATTGATTTGGTTCTTATAACATTTGATAGCTGCAAGTGCAGAATCTGCTCCTGTTACAACATGCTCATAAGCTCCTGCTGCAATCAGTCTCTGTCTTACATTAGAGCAGACTGCATTTAAGCTTTTTATGTATTGTTCTCTTTGAGCATAAAATAACTTTAAATCGATTTCTTCCTGAGTTCTGATACGACAGGTCTGATAGTGGGTAAATAAAGCTTCTCGAATAAAGAAGGCATCATTAAAATCATCTTTCTGAGCTTTCCTGTTCTTAATTGCTCTGGCATCTAGAACTACTGCCTTATGTCCGTGGGCAATAGCATAATTAGCCCAATAGGATGAACCTGTACATCCTTCCATAGAAATCAGCAGTTTTTGCTGAGAGCCTGCAATAAATAGTCTTAACTCATATATATCAAGGGTTGTATTAACAAGCTCGTTATCTTCGTTATAGAAACAAACCTGAAACTTTCTGCCGGCTAAATCAATACCCACAGGTACATAGCCATAGATTAACTCCTGTCCTGTAGCTGTATAGGAAATACGAAATTGAGTTTCCTGATTATTTTTGCTCAGACTTCTTGATTTTTCTGCTCTTGGATTTGTAAAATTCATGTGGGTAACCTCTCTAGGAAATTTATTCTTACAGGTATATTTTCTAGCTTAAGCAATAAAACTTTTATAAATTCCGTATGCGCTCGTTTCTACGATGACGCTTTGTTTATTTATTTTGTGAATTATAAAAGAAAAGAGGTTATCCTTTAATACAAAGACAACCTCTCTATCAAATCTGAACTTAACGCCCACCTCTATATAAGAAATCCTCATATCAGCAGACAAAAGCTAAAACTTGTTTACACTCTAGTACACTGACACTAACGTTTCAAAATAATGTACGATAACGGTAACTTATGAAAAGAGGAATAATTCAAATTTAGAGTTTTAAACTCAGGAGTAAACACATTCTTTTCCATAAAGTCTTTCTGTGTAAAGATAGAGGAATAATTCAAACAGGGAGTTATACTCAGACAGTGGCACATTCTTATCCCTACACAACCGTTGCTGTTTAGCCAGAGCAAGGAACAGTTAAAGCCCTCTGACTTATCAGCTTCGTCTTTTCAGATTTATTTCTTATGAATTTGTTAACCTGTAATTACCTACAGTTCCAGTAATCTACATTTCTTACCGTCAAACTTTTCTCCATGTTTTGCTAAGGTCCACGCTACTCTTGCCATACGGTTGGCTATTGAACAGACAATTCTCTTATTAGAAACATCTTCATTATCAATTAAAGTTGCAACCTTAGAGGTTCTTTCAGGATCATGTTTCTTGGTTTGTCCATATCTTACAATTGCACACATATACAAGACTCTCTTTAAAATACGATTTCCGCTTTTTCGAGTTCCGCCGACGCTTACTTTTCCTCCGCTTCCTGTTACTTTTGGAGCAAAGCCTACAAATGCAGCAAAGTGTCTGCTACTTGGATAGTCATTAGGATCACCCATGACTATCCTTAGTACTGCTGCTGATAACAGAGCTATACCAGGTATGGTTATAAGGTTCTGACACACAGGATCATTCTTTGCAAAGTCTGTTAAGTGCTTTTCAATAGTGTTTAACTGGGTGTTTACATTGTTAAGATTAGCCTTTGCAACTTCATCACAGGATCTAAATTCGGATAAAGCTTCTGATTTACTCTCTTCTAGAGAAACTAAAAGCTTCTGAGCACACTTATCAATGGCATTCTCTCCTAGTGCGCAAACTTCTCCTAACTCATACAGAACCGCTCTTCTGGCATTTTGGATTTGTACCTTCTGTTTCATCAACTGCTCCCTTACAGTAAGTAACTGCATCAGCACCTGATTTTTCTCATCTCTTATACCAATCTCTTTAATAGATACTGACATTACGGCTCTTAATATTGCCAGTGCATCTACTTTATCGGTCTTGGTATCTAATGATAAAAAGGCTTTGATTTGAAAAGCTGGCATAACCTTACAGTCATGTCCTAATGCTTTGATTTTTCTTGCCCAGAAGTTACAGCTTCCACAGGCTTCTATTCCTGCTAAGATTTTGCCTGTAAATGGTGGCTCTTCAAGAAATTTGATGAATTCTTCTCTGGTCTTAGGCTTATTATAGAGTGTGCCATTCTTTTGTAGATAGCACACCTGAATGACTCTGGCTGCTAAATCTATGCCTACAACAGTTACGCCTCTAGATTGCTTCTCTTTTAACAGCTTTAACTCAGCTTCATTTAACTGACACTTGGCTGCACTCATCGCTTTTCTCCAATAACGTTGTTAATTTCAACATTATTCAGAAAAGCTTCTCTTGCCTAGGATGTGATCTGCTGTTTCTAAATAATGCAGTGACTGTTCCTTGTCACCACATTATTCAAACAGAGGTTCTAACATTCTCTCAACGACTTTACCGTTCTTGTTGGCCTGAGCACCTTGTTTAATATCCATAAACTTTACCGCTAGAAGTTTTGAATGATGATTTCTTTGCAGTCAGCACGACCTGAAGCATCACAGTTAATATAACGCTTTACGTTCACAGTTGAAATAATGTAATCACTGTACAGTTCACGAATATATTCAGTATTGCTATTGGTTAAAAGACAGAAAACACCTTTTTCTGTTAATTTTTTGAATAAAGAGGCAAGTCTCTGATGATCTTCAAGTGTAAATCCCTGACTCTGATATGAGGTAAAAGTATCAAAATAAGGACTGTCAAAGAAGATAAAGTCGCCTTTTTCTGCATTTTTGCAGACAGAGGCAAAATCCTGATTGCAGATCTTGCAGTGTTTTAAAAGCTTTGATACCTCGATGAGGTTATCTTCGTTATAGCAGTGAACCTGTTCTTTATGCCCTGAAGGAGCATTGAACAGTCCCTGCTGGTTTACACGGTATAACCCGTTGTAACTTGCTTTATTAAGAAAAATAAAGAGTACCGCAGCTTCCCTTGAGTGCTCACGATCTATAATTAACTCGTTAAATTTGGCTCTTTGTTGCAGGTAATAATCTGTACGGAGAGCATCAGTTTTCAAACTGTTATAGTGTTCCTGAATAAGTTTCAGCTCTTTAATGAGAGCTTGAGGAGCTCTCTTTAGCTGTCTGTACAGATTGATGAGTTCTGAGTTGATGTCGTTAATTACAGCTTTCTCTGGTGCGAGAGCAAAAAACAGAGCACCGCCTCCAAAGAAAGGCTCGTAATAGGTGTTAAATGGTACAGTTATTTTTTCTTTTAACACTGACAGAAGCTGTCTTTTACCACCAACCCACTTAACAACAGGACTTGCCATGAATGATATTCCTTACTTTATACGATCCTTTGATAATAAGTAGCTTACCAAATTTTTATAATCATTTTGATCCTGAACGTTAGATAAATTGATCAGGTATTTACCGTTAACAATGATTTGAGGTACTGAGTTTAAGCCATAGTCTGCAATCTTCTGATTGTAATTGGAAATAAGAGTTTTAACTTCAGCTGTTTTTAGTTCATCACGATATGACTTGGCATTAACACCAACGATGTCAAAAATATAAGCAAAATCATCGTTTGCCTGAAGATGGCCTTCGGTTTGTTTTATTCTCTTAAAGAGCAGAGCTCTTATCTCGTTTTCTTTTCCTAGTTTTTTGGCTACAGCGTAAGCTGACTGTGTGCGTTTACCAAGTTCTCCGCCAATCTGCCATACTGGGTTATATACAACCTCAGCTTTATTTACAAATTCTTTATTCAACGGAGTAAACACCTGTTCAACTTCATAGCAGTGAGGACAGAAAAAGGAGAAAAACTCTCTAATCTCTGGTTTTTCGGTTAATTTAGTTTCCTTTATTTCATAATCTACGCCCGGCTTATACTCACGAGCCTGAGCATAAAAAGTAGAAAGAAGTAAAACGGTTCCAAGTACTAAAGGTAGAGTTTTAAGTGTTTTCATTTATTCCTTTGTCTTCTGTAATGAGAAAATATTCTGTTCAAGATCTTCTTTCTTAAAGAAAGAAATGGTCAGCATGTCTTTTGTCTTCCAACAGTAAGGAGGATTAGCCTGATTTTTAAGGTTAAGCAACTTGCTGCGCTGAGACTCATAAGCTGGGCAGTTGAGTTCAACTACGCACGCCTTTAAAGCTTCATAACTGATATGTAGACCTGTAATAGCGTTGCCGGTTACAGGGAAACCGTAAACCGACTGTGAGGATGGACACTGAATAACCAGATGCTCAAAGTAGCGGAGCATGTCTTTTGCTGTCTTGTTAGGATTAGTCCAGTTCTTGATCTCAACACGGAATGATTTATCAATGCCAGACAAGATCATAAATTTGGTGATTAAAGGATCGAGAATAGTACATCCGAAGAACTCAAGTTCATCCTTAATCTTTGAACGGTCACCGTTAAGACATAATGGTACAAGACCGTTAAAGAGAATTTCATTAAAAAACTTGGCTCCAAAACCGCCAGTCTTCTTCTGATTACGTACATTCCAGACGAAGGATGCATAGTAATTACCGTCAGCAATTTCTTTAAAGTTGATGTAGCTCGAACGCATTATGAGAGCTTTTCTAATCTCTTTAAACAACTCTTTTTCAAAGCCTTTGTTCTTTAACTTGTCGACAATTTGAGTTTTGGTATTTTCTAGTTCTATAGCTTTGTCAGACTCACTTAAATCTCTCAGCTTCTTGATCTCATCTTCAGAGAAGTAGAAGAAATGTTGCTGGTTCTTCAGTCTTTCAATTTGTTTTTCTTCATCACGATCTGCTTTGAAATAGTTGCAGTTATTTAGAATACGCTTGTTAACTTCATATCTAAGATCTTCTTCCTCTTCCACTTTCTTGATAATAGCCGCATTATCATTGATGGTAGAAGTATGCCTGTTGGCATCAATAAAGTTCTTTGAAGCAAAAGTTTGAGCCTTGTCTTTAATATGCTTGTCAAAAGCAGGGGACAGCATACCGCTGTAGGCCAAATCATCTGGATCACTGTTAAGTAGAATATCATCACTGAGAGAGGCTGTTACCTCAGTTGTCTGACCTTCGGTCTTGGCAACATTGGTTGATACTTTGCCGGTGATCTGGTATTCACGGGTAATTGCGGCCGTCTTAATACCGGTAGCTGAAAAGACAGATAGATCTTTCAAAAATGGAAGAGTATCAACATCCTCAAAGAGGATCCTGCTGTTCTGAAAGTTACTTAAGCAGTCTGACAGGGTAGAGTCATCCGGGAAAGCAACTTTGTAGTGAGAAAGCAATACCGCATCGAAGTAATGCAATGTAGCATGTTTTTCTGTCCAGAAAGCCTCAGGGCAAATTCTATAGATAGCCTGATGTGTATCTGAAATAGAAACTAAATCGTAGAGTTTTAGAATGAGTAGAGCCTTGTACAGGTACTCCTGAGTAGAACATATCAGAGTCTTAAAAATTTCAATGCCACTGCTCTGGATAGTTTTTGAAAACAGCTCGTGCCAGAAGCCACGTGATGCTTCATCAAACCTCATGAAGCAGAAAATTTTACGCTTAGAGTTCCCCTTTAACTGGACGCCTTGAGTAAAGAGATAGGCATCTGGCTTATCCTGATTGATTAGACACATAGTCGATGTAGGATCAGTCAAAAACTGTGTTAGAGATTTAATAAAAGCGATACGCACTGCTTTTTTATGATCATCATCAATCTCGTTCTGATTTAAGTCAGACAGAAAATCAGGTGATTCAGATAATTCTTTTAAATTTGAATACTGAGGTGGTTCAGGGGGTTGTTCAGCTTCAGTGGATGTATTCTGAGTTAATTCATCTTTGAACAGAGAACTTCCTATTTGAGTTGAACCAAACATATCATAGAAGTCAGTAGAAGTAGATGTCAGCTGTTCTCCTTCTTGCTCTTCCTGTACTTCATCAGCCTCTGCAACCTCATCTTGACCTGCTGCTGATGGTATTTCTTCTTCTCCATAAACTGTCTGGTCTTCTGCTGTATCAAAGACAGATGCTTGAGATACTGTTTCCGGCTCGGCGTCTGCTGCGGAAACTGCTGATGTCGTCTCCGGTACATCTTGATCAGCATAAGAAGTGTTATTAGAAACATTGCTTATTCCTTGAGTATTAGTCTGAGCTTTTACATCATTTACGGTAGGTGACTTATCTACAGTGATATTGATTACTGGTGCTGGATTATTCACTGAGAAGGAAGAGAACTCAGAAGTCTTTCTGTTAGTATTTAATCCTTTATGGGTTTCTGCCCAGAAGCGAGCTGACTCAGTGTCTGCAACTTGAACTACCTGCTGCATTAAAGAGGTAATAGACATCTTGTCTATAAGGTTTGCATACATATAGAAATGAAAATCCTCATACAGCTCGTAACTTGCATCAGCTATGAGTTCTTCAGTATTGGAAGACACGAATAAACCTTGCTTGTTGTTGCCAATGATCTCGTGTTTGTTAGATCTTCCTGGACGAGCATTTAATATTTCATATTTTGGAACATAGAGGTTTAACTCTTCGTTAAAAGGAGAACCATAGACGTCTTTTAAATCAATATTGTGTGATTTAGCGAGAAATTCAGGAATAGAACGAATGAAATTGTAAGAACATTCCACAGTCATGCCTGAAGACTTGTGAACTCGAGTAACAATATTCCAATCATTGATCTTGCCTACATCGTGGAGCAGAGCTGCCAGAGTGCAGGCAATTTTATAAGCTAGAGTGTGTTCGTTACGGTGATCAGGAGAAACGCCAAAGTTTACATTACAGTTTCTAAGATAATTCATGGCAACAATCGCTGCCTGCAAAGAATGGGTAAGTAACCCTAAGTACTCGCAGTGATGACGGTTCTCGGATGCTGGCAAAAACTGACAGTAAGCTGCCAAGACTCGCATTGAAGGATAAATATGTTTGTTGAATGTATCTACATCACCCCCAAAAGCATTTTTTAACTGCTCAACGAGTGGTTTTATCTGATCCATTTTTAGAAGATCTTCGCCACGGTAAACAGCAAAGCCTTTCTGTGTTGCTAATGCTTTGGTGTTCTCTGAGATATATTTCCTTTTTTCGCTGTTAATTGCTGAGGCAACTTCTTCAGGCGTATCTTTTTTCTTTTTAAATATACTGAACATTGGCTTTCCTGTTATTTATAAAAACCGATAAGTCGTAAGAAGTTGGTTATGCAAGAGCCTTTGTAAAATCCAAAAGGGATCCAAAAGTCCTTTTTAACTTCTAATTGGTATTTAGAAAGCAACTGTTTTGGGGTTACAACTTCAATCTCATTGTCGCAGATCCAGTCAATGCGAATGATTTTAGAGTTGTTATCGAACTCGATGTAGTCAATAAAGACGTAACGAGAGTTTTCGGTAATATCAGGTAATTCATTTGAGCCGTAAGAGACTTTTCTTACATGAAGCTTCATCTCAAGAAAGTTATCAATAAGAGTGGAATAGCAATCATTATTTTCAAGTTTTGAAGCTCTTTTATAGTGAGGTTCAAAAAGCACAGCATACAGCTCTTGAACTGTATTGATTTCTTTGTAATTTCTTTTCTTCAGTCTTGGATCGAATAGAGTCATTTTTGCATTTCTATATAAGGTAATTTTGTTGTTTTTATATTTTGTTTTAAATGCAAATTTAAGATAAAGACAGACAGGGGCAATTTCAAAAAGTGCCCTTGTATTGGCACAAGTCTCCACTTTTAGATCTTTAAAATTTATAAAAAACACAAGGGAGGTAATATGAAAAAAAGATATTTACTGGGCACGCTGTCACTGGCAGTGATTTTAGCTGCGTCTGGTATCAGTCTGTATTTAACTCACAGCTTGTTTGAAAGTAATGTAAACAAGATCTTGTCCAAGATAGATACTAAAGGCGTCAGTGTTAAATACAAAACTGATAAGACTTCATTATTGACCAAAGAAGGTGAATTAACCGTTTCTGTAGCCCCACAGGTAAGATTTGAAGGCACAACTGTTGAACCAATTGAGTTTAAGTTCAAAACAGACACCTTGCTGTTGCCTGCATATACAAGAACAAATTTGTTTCCTGTAGATCCTGAAAGCAAAAAATACTTCAAATCATTTAAGGTAGACAGTGCACAGCTATCTACAGTTGTAAATAAAGCAGAGTTCTTGATCAATTCAAAGAAAAACGAAAAAGCAGAGATGAATATTTCACTCTTTGGTTTTGACCAGAATAAATGTACCTTTGAAAACGCTGAAGTCAAACTGTCACAGGATGAAGGCAACAGTGTACTTGTAAATACCAAAGCTGCCAAGTTTAACTGCTCTCAGAAACTTCCTTACCAGCCAAAAGAAAGCAAAGAATTTCTTGCTATCGAGGACTTAAAAGCAACTACAACACTGAATCGAGTTGTAGATAAGAACTTCAACTTAAAAGCGCCTGACTATTTCTCTTTATCTATGGAAAAGTTCTCTATGGCAATGTTTGGAAACTTCATGAAGCTAAAAGCTGTAGATATTAACCGTTCCGTAATCGGCGATGGCACTAAAGAGAAACTTTATGTAAACCTGTTTATTGATCAGGGCGCTATGGTTAACCGCTTTAATCTTCAGGGAGAAGGTGATCGTTACATTGAAGGCGAAAAAGGCACAAAGTCAGGTAAATACCACGTCCTGATGCAGGGACCAATCTGGGGACAAATACCTGTAGTGCAGAAGATGTATGCCGGTAAGATGTTTAATACCACTAAGAGTGGACTGGAAAGTGATATTACCTATTCAGTTGATACTGACAAAGTAAACATGTCACAACCAATGGTTAATAATCCTGATGCAATAAAATTAACCATAAATGGCCAAAAAACTACTCCTACAGAACTGTTCATGTTAGTTAACTAATGAGTAACAATATGTCTGAAAATATGAGTGACGAGAACCAAAATATTGAATCCCGTCACCGTGACGGAAACTTGAATAAAGAGCATAAGAAAGCTGAAGTAACAGCAAAAACAGCTAAGAAAAAATTTAATCCTGTAACTGTTTTCTGCGTCTGCTCCTTAGCTATCATTGTGCTGATGACTATCTATTACTGCTTTAATCGTAACATAGAGTTAAATCGAGATTTAGAGTATCTCTACAGAGAAAATTCTACGCTCAAAACTCTTTTGAAAGGAAAAGCAGTTATGTCAGATGAAAACAAAGAAATTCAGCAAAAATACGACAGGTATGTAGACTCAGTATTAAAACAGTATGATGAAAAAAAATTAAATTTAGAGTATCGCAAGAAACGATTAAAGGATTAAAATTACAGTGTAGAAAATTCCGTTCTATTCCAATTTGTTAAAAGAGATGACGAAAGTCCCTTAGGAGTAAAACCCTTAAGGGACTTTAATTATTTGGGAGAATAGAAAAGGTAAAGTACTACTTTTCTTGAGCTTTACGCTTGTAGTGCTGGAAGGTATCATCAATATAGCTGTTAACGACAGTTCTACGTAGATCATGACGTTTATGGTTAATAGCTTTTGAAAAAGTGGAATAAAGATAGTTTTTTACAGCTGTTTCTCTACGGTTTACCCTGTCCTGATAGGCGTTTTTAGGTTCAGGTAATTCCTCATCATAATACTCTTCTTCCTCTTCTTCTTGAGAGTTCTGAGTAACTTCTGAGGACTTTGTTTTTATTTCAATGGTAGGAGCTCTTCTGGGACTTAGCCTTACTACCTTTCCTGTGTATAAATCAGCATCCTCAGTTCCTTCTTTTATGTAAGGCATATCTTTTCTAATCCTTATAATTTCAGAAGGTTTTAATGTGCTATACAGAAGTTTCCATCGTTCATCTGGTAGAACAATCACTGAACCGTCTTTTTGAACTTCAATGCCAATCTGAATTAACTTACGATTGAGTACAGCAAGGTTATCATCTTTGAACTTTGCATGTTGCAGAAACTTTTCAAGATCTTCAGCAGCTGCTTTTCTTTTTTCGTAATTCACTCTGCTGTAGTACTCAGAAAATATAGGCACACCTTTACTGGTGCTATTAGCCTGATTTGTCTTGTGTTGGGCTGCATCTTTATTTTCTTTTGGTACAACCGGTGTATAGCTTTGTATAAGTTTACTTCCTACAGAGCTAAACGTACCTGAATTGAAATAATAAGCAGATGTTACAACTACAGCTGTAGCTATAACAGTAGCACCAATATAAAACTTTTTATTGAAGCTCAGAGCCATAATCAATGTTTACCTGTGACTGTGTACCTAAAGTCGAGTTAACACTATTCTTCAAAGAATTAGAACTGTGATTTGTCTGTTCTTCTTTTTCTTTACGTGCAATCTCTTTTGCTTCTTCTTTAAGTTCTTTTAAATTCTCGGCAGTGATCACCTGTGAGCCTTCAGGCATTGGAATTTCAGGAGTAAGCATTGGTCTGTCATATACTTGATCAGGAATGTATACATCAAGAATTACTACTTGGTTATTATCAAGAACCTGAAGACCATAGTTAAAAAGCAGAGAGTTTAAAGTGTCACGCTCATAGCTTTTCATGTTCATGCCTGATTTGGCATAAGCGTTAACCTGAGCCTGAACTAATGAACGAATTGCTGCTCTCTGTTCATCTGACAGAGCTAAAGGCTGGTTAGGAAGTACCAGTCCTCCTTCGGCAAGTTCATTTATATCTTCGGCGCTGTTAAATTCCTGTAACTGATCGCTTACGTTTTCTGCAATTGAGCTTTGAGCAAAACATATTGATGAGCAAAACATCAATGCGAGAGTCGATAATTTAAGTTTATTCATGGTTATTCTCCGTAGAAAAAGCTTTGATCTTCCTGAGTACTATCTTTATGATCAATATCAAGAGATTGTCTGATGTTATCTTTGTATTCTTGCAAATGTTCTTCTTCATGATCTTTATAATCCTGAATAGCAGCTCTTGCAGCTTCACTAGCCTTTTGGTTTTCTTTAATTCTTTCTTGTGTAACCTTCAGTAGTTTTTCAGCCTTCTTACGAGTTTCTTCGTTGTAACGACCAGCTTTTTTTTCTTGTTCTATATACTTTTGGCCTATTAGCTGTTGCCCTGCATAAGTAGAGAACTTTTTATGATTGAGTTTTTCTTGCATCTCAAGCAATTTTTTCTCTTTATAGTTTTGAGCTCTTGCAACTCTATCTATTTTTTCTTCAAACTTTTTATCAGAGTCATCAATACCACCTTGTTTTTCTGAACCAAATCCAAAAGTAGAATTGCCATAAACAGGATCACTGTAGGAAGAGTCTTCTGCTAAAACACTTGAGCTATAAGCAAGAAAGGCACTGCCTAGCAGTGCCATTGAAATAACATTAAATCTTTTCAACTCTATTTACCTTTCTTTGGTTTAGGAGCAGGTTTGGTTTGAATTGGCTTTATCTTTGTTGAGTTACTGTTCATTGCCTCAATAGTATTCATCAAGACATCTGGACCCACAGCACCTGATAATCTTTCTTTCTGTCCTGTTAGAGTATCAACAATGATGGTTGTAGGAGTTGAGCCAACACCTTCGGCAGCTGCCTGATCTTTATCTTTTTGAACCGCTTTAATGGTAGCAGGATCAGCAATACAGTTTAGATACTGAGCTGTATCCAGTCCCATTTCAGTTGCAAAGTTATCAAGCACAAATGAAGCCTGACCATTTGATCTTGTAGTTTCAAATAAACGGTCTAAGGCTACCCAAGCAGCTCTATTTCCCTTTAACTTGAAAGCACATTCAACAGCTACAGCTTCTTGAGTTGCTTTAGGATCATGGAAGCCCAGAGGGAAGTTTTTCCAAGTTACAGAAACCTGTCCATTTGATAAGTCAGAAACTTCCTTTGGAGTAGGGAAGAAGTTCTTACAATAAGGACACTCAACATCAGAGTATTCGTAGATCTTGAAACGTGCATCAGGATTACCGTATACCTTCTCGTTGTTTACTGCCTTTTCAGGAGCATTGGAGTATTTCTTAAAACGAGCAGCTAACTGTTCTTTTACCTGATCATTCTTGATGTCATTTAAAGCCTGATTAACAGCATCTTTAAACTCTTTTTCTGAATTAAAGGTAATACCCTTTGGAGCCTGACGTGAAGGATCGAGGCTTAAATTGTTATCAGAGCCACTTACATTAGACTCGCCAATAGAACCTGCGGTATAACCTAACTGCTTATTAGAAATTTCATTTAATTTTACAAAAGGATTGTTCTTATCAATAGGAGATGTATTTCTTGCATTGATGAATGAAGATACAGAAATAACAAGAGCAATAACTGACAGACCTATGGCAATGTTTTGCTTGTTAGTTAGAACTTTCTTTAAATTCTCTTTATTAGCGAGCCACTTAGCAGAAGTTAAAATTTCTTCTTTTAGCTTGTCCTGATACTGCTTAAAATTAAGAGCTCGTTTTGAAGTTAATCCATCCTTTGGTTTCTTAAATTTACCGAACCCTTTTTCTTTCTTGTCCTTTTTACGAAATCTGATTTTGAATTTACCTGAAGGACGTTCTTGAGCTGCAAGCACTCTCTTTTCTTTAATTTCTTCTTCAGCCTTCTTCTTTAACTCTTCAGCTGTCATTTCTTCGAGCTTTTTCTCTGCTGTCTCTTCATTTTTAGGCGCAGAAGTCTCTTCTTTAACTGCCTCTTGAGCTGCGTCTTGCTGAGCCTGTTTGAATACATCTGTATGTTCAGATTGGACAACCTTTGCCTTTGCAGGCCTGCCTTTTTTTGGTTGAGACTTTACTTGAGCCGTCTCGTTTTCTACAGTGGTAGTTCTGATCTGCTCAGAAGACTTAGGCTCATCTGACAGAATGGAGGATTGTTTTACCTGTTCATCCTTAGCAGAAGCTGGAGCTGTTTTTACTTGAGTAACTTCTTTTTCAACTTGAGACTTTACAGGGACACTTTTTTGTACAGGCTTTTGAACCTTTTCAGTGTTTTGTCCTGTAGTTGTTTCAGGAGCTTTCTTTACAGGTTCTCTTACAGGCTCTCGCTTAGCAACCTGCTCAATATGCTTTAATGCGTTCTGTGCATCAATTTCTACTTTCTTTCTGCGAGGCTTCTTTACTGCACCAGCATTAGCAGCTGTTTTTTGGTCTTGTTCGTTCTGTGGCATAAAAGTACATCTTCCTTGATTAAAAAAAATAAGAATGACTTTATTATGAGCAGATCAGAATTTTTGACCTTTAAGTTAAGGGGCAAAATTAAGAAATGTGCCATCACTTCGGCAAGGATTGAGTTTTTGAAAAACAAAATATGCTATGATGAATGATAAAGTATCGTTTTATGCGATATAAAATCTTAAATTATTCTGAATATGAAGTGGAGCTCTTCAGATGGTTAACATATCAATTAAATTGACATATATCAATAAAATTGATATAATAAATTCAATTTTACGAACATGAGGGGCTAATTATGAATACCACTTCTAAAGTTTTACAAGATAATGTTAGACCTATGCAGACCCCTGAAGAGTCTTTAGCCGAGATTGAACAGATGGAAAAAGCAGGTACAATTGAGCTTAATTCAAATAGAGTTCAAGAGAATGATGAACCGAATAAGAAAAGAGCTGCCTGCAAAAACTGGCTATTAGAGCAGGGGATTGATGAAAAAAACGCCTCAGAAATTGGTTCTTTATTTAACAATCCTGATGCCTATCCTTATGGAATTGAATTACATCCAAAATCAGCTGTTGTAATTTCTGAGATCATAGCTCAAAACTCAATCAGCCAAAGCATATTAGAGTTTTATAAGAAGCTGTTAATCAGCGTATTCTCTGATGCAAAAGACTTTACTTCTGAAGAACGTCAGGCATTTACATCTCAGAGTGTAGTTAATTACGCTTTATCATGCTATGAGCTCCACTTTTCTCCATTTGATGTCGCTTACGTGAAGCCTGTATTTGATAAAGATAACAATTTAATCAAACCATTCGTGTTACTAGCAGGTATGGAACACCTTTTAATGCAGTCAGCTCAGTCTGTAAAGATCAAATATGAGATCGCATCTAAGGAAACAAAGGTATATCTGCCAGTCGATCCTGATCAGGATCTAAACAGCACTGACTCATCTGATATGTATTGGGATACCGCAGAAACAGCTGTTCCTGAGAACATAAAATGTACTATTACATATTCAGAAGATTCCAAGTCTTATGAAGTCGAAGGCTATTCGTTTGCTAAAGGTGATATTGCATTAACTCCATTTTGGGCAAAAAATTACCTCTTAATGATGCAACACACTGCTTTTAAGCGTGCAGCCAAGGTGATTATTAACAGCCCATTGTCTGCTTTTGACGAGTTTAATTTATCTCCTGTTCTTACTGATAAACAGCTTGAGCGTAAGGTTACAAGATACGAAAATGACATCAACAGTGCAACTATCTATACCATTGGTGGTATCCAACGTAGCATCAATTCTCATAAGAGAATTTTAGGCAAATACTACGCAGGATTAAGTCGTTTAATCGTTAGAAAAATCGCAGAACTTAAAGTTTTGGAAAACGAAAAAACTATTGTTGTAAACAGCAACAATCATCAAACTGCTACTCATCAGACTGCTGCTAATGAACAGCCAAGTCCGGACCAACTGGAAAACGAAAACGGTTTTACAATTTTAACTAACAAGAACCAACCTCCAAAAGTGATCTCTGAAACTGAAAAAGACTCAGTGTGGCAGTCATTAGGAGGCGAGATCTAATGAACAAGGAAGTAACATGGCTATTAAAATCACTTTCAGAAGCCACAAGGGCGGTGTTGCAAAAACAACGCTAACATACAATGCTGCGACCTATCTGACACAGAAGGGCTTTAAAGTTCTCTGTGTCGATACTGATCCTCAGGGAAGCCTAACTGATGTCTTAACCCACAAGTGGACCAAGAAGCTTGTAGATGGCAAATTACAATGGTTTGGTGAACCTTGCGTAGACATTAAAGGCATTTCTACAAAATCTCTATTTGAAGGCAAACCAGACGGAGATGAGATCTTAACTTCATCTCATGGTATTGATCTTATCTATATGCTGCCTAATAACTTTCAGGCTGGCGTTATGATGTCAAATACTGAAAACTGCGCTAGGTTTTTGTCTTCTATTAACAAACTCATAGGTGACTATGACTTTGTATTCTTTGACTTACCTCCTACTGTAACAACTTATGTGATTTCTATTCTTACGGATGTTGATTACTTTGTGGTTCCACAAACAGTAGCAGCAAACCTTGTTGCTGCATCAGGTGAGTACAAAATCATTAACTCTATTTCACGTACTCAAAATCTCTTGGGTGTTGTGATTAACAAAATGGATCAATACTCTCGAGAGCATGTAAGAGCAGAAGAAATTCTTCGTGAAAAATTAGGTAACGAGATCTTCTCTTCAACCATTCATCAGAGTTCTGCGATTGACACTTCTCTTGCTAGAAACATTCCCTTAAACAAGGTGCCAGGAGGCGCAAAAGCTTATAAAGAAATGCAGAATGTCTTTGAAGAAATGTTAGCTCGCATTTACATTAAGCAGGCTCTAGCTTTAAAGAATGGTACCTTTACAGGCACACCAAAAGAAAAGCAAAGAGTAATTGACTATATCAAAGCTCACAGCGCTAAAAAGTAAGGAGTATAAAAAATGTCAAACGTTGATGATTTTGATGTGTCAGAATTTTTTAATAATGATCCTCTGGCAAGACAACTTTTAAACGATGAAGAAGACAGCAAAAAACAGAATATCAATGAGGCAATAGACAAGATTTGTGCTATCTCCCCCCAATCATCAAAAGCCCAAAGCGTGGAAATCCCTTTAGCAAGCATTGATGTTTTTGAGCAGGTCAGAAAGTATTTCGATGAAACAGAACTCTCAGAACTTACAGAGTCTATCAGAGAAAATGGTCTGCTCTCTCCAATTACTGTATGCAAGAAAGGAAATGATCGCTATCGTTTAATCTGCGGAGAAAGACGTTATAGAGCCTGTAAAAAGCTGGGATTTGAAAGCATCAAGGCTAATATACTTGAACTGGAAGCAAAAGAAGGTATTTCAGTTGATGCTCAGATCACTGTATTGCAAATCATTGAAAACCTGCAAAGAAGTGATCCTACTTTAACAGACTATATAAACGCAGTATCTAATCTGCTCTCTTTAGAGCCTGACATATCTAAAGAGAAGATCTCAAAACTCATTTCTAAATCAGTTGACTATGTATCAAGACTTCAGGAAGTAGTTAAGTTTACCTCTCAGGAAAAAACTATTATCCTGCCACTGGGAATTAAGTTTATTCAGAATGTATATCTGCCATTAAAGAACAACTTTTCTAAAGAAGCTCTGGCTTTTGTTAATAAAGCAGAATCTTATCTTTTAAAGGTAGATAACCGTACACCTCAAATAAATGAAGAACTGAAAGAGCAGGGTAAAAAGCTTTATGCAGACTGCAAAAAGCAGCGTTACAGAAGCATCAGCAAAAGCACAACAGCTACTCCTAAACGAGCAAAGTTTGCTATCAGTCTAGCCTCTTTGAACAAGAAAAAAGATAAATTAGGCGACCGCTTACAGATGTATTTACAGGAAAACGATGCTGATTTTGAAGAAACTGTGGCATCCGCTCTTGACAGATACCTCTCTGACTATAATATCTAATCATAAATATTATTTTTAACTCTAAGGAATACTATGAAATACGAGACATCAGAGGTAATTCAGCCTCTGTCTCTCTCTTATTCAATGAAGCGTATGTTGGCAATGATTTATCTTGTAACTCTACATTATGATGGTAATGCATGGGTAAATCGAGTTAAACAAGAGCTAAGTGAGGGAGAAGACATCGCTAATAACAGACGTGTGATTATGCTGATTTCACGCCTGAAGCGCAAGCTAAAAGAAGACTTATGTGTTGAGCTGTCTGTTAAAAATGCAAGGATCCGTTCAATTTGGGGAGATCGTTATTACGAAGTTACCAACTGGGGATTGCTTAACAAATCAACCATCTTGGCTCTATTAAAGTTGCATAGAGACTATTTTAGAAACAACTTCGCTAAGATCATCAATTCTGAAAAGAATGTTTAAATCTGCCCATTACATGAGGTAATACGTTCAAGAATAAATCCTAATATATTCACAACTTTGAATGTTAAAAGTTTTATGTCAATAAAATTGACATTTACATATCAATTAAATTGACATATATCAATTAAATTGATATAATACATTCATACAGAAACGAAGCAGTTAATTTATTTGACTTTGTATATGGTGTTCTCGCTATAACTGCTTCTTTCTGTTTTAGGAGAGTGAATATATGGATATGTCTAAAGTTATTGTTCTTGATACAGAAACCACAGGTCTTACTTCTGATGATGAAATCTTACAGTTATCCATCATTGATGGTAATGGCAAAACTCTTCTAAACCGTCTATTCAAACCAGCACACCATGACTCTTGGGAAAGAGCTATGGCTGTAAATCACATTACCCCTGAGATGGTACAAAGTCAGGGTACATTAAAGGAAAGCTCTGATGAAATTAACCAAATCTTAAAAGACTGCAAAACTATTGTAGGTTACAACGTAGCCTTCGATTTACGCATGCTTTTTAATAATGGGATTTCTATTCCTGTTAAAACAATTCACGATGTTATGGAAAAGTTCGCCCATGTTATGGGGGTAAGAAAGCCTAACGGTCAGTTTAAGTTCTTTAAACTTACCGAATGTGCTCAATTCTATGGCTTTAATCCAAAAGACAGGAATTATCATGACAGTCTTACTGATGTTATAGCTACTCTCCACTGCTACAAGGCTATTGGTGCTGATAACTTTAATTAGGCGTAGCAATGCTTAATACCAAAGTAAAACGTCTGAAGATCACTTCACAGGTCAGAGATGAGTTAGTTAATGTTTATAAAAACATTTCATTTCTCAATAATTCTTTAAAGCAAGATGCTGACTTCGGAACTTTTTCTAAAAAAGAATACTCTGCCTATATCAGTAATGCGATTACTTTATTACAGAACTTAAAAAAGACAGTAAAAACATCAACTGATATAAGCGTAGATAAAAGCGAAATCTTTAATAAGACTTTGTCTGAAAAAGCAAGGCTTACATCTGCTCTTGAACAGGCTGAAGCTGCAACCGAGCAGTTAAGACAGCAATTAAAAATGCTTGATGCAAAAGCATAGAAAAATCAAAAAAAGCTCCATAGAGATTAGGAAAATGAATGAGAAAGAGAATAAAAGCGAAGACACAAAGAGCAAGACGAGAATATTTCAGACTTATTAGAAAGAACTCTAAACAACAGGCTGAATAAAGGAATTAAAATGAGATTTTTTGCACCGCAGAAGATTAAAAGTGAAAGACAGAAAGCTGAGGAAATGAGGAATGAATAAATACACCCACTTGTCAGATCAAGATAGAAAGAAAGCAATGTTACCAGTGCTTACAGAACTGCTAAAAATCGTCACAGGCGAAGATGTAGAGCTTTCGCTTAGTTCTACTCATGAAACACTCCTACTTAAACTGGGAAGTGAATTAAGGACTGTTAACGTTGATTGTGACAACGCACAAGGCATGTTGAAAGATGTTGTAAAGAATATTTAATTTTTCAGTTACAAACAGAAGGAAAGAATATGTTGACGTTTACTGTAGCTTGGGTCTTTTTAACATTATCTTCATTTGTTTTGAATTTTTCAAATAATGGTAAAAGAAAGTGGATCCTGGCAGTAAGTGTTATCTGCGTAATCTGTAGCATATTCTGTTTTTTAGAAGTTAAAGATGATCACTCTTGCTTCAGTTATGTTCAGGTTCAGGATATAGGTAAATTATAAATTTCAATATGTATAACGCTGCATTGGGACTTATTTATGACTTTGATCCTGTAAAGATAGTCTGTTTTCTTTTGCTGAATTTTATTGCGTGTGGACTTTTTGCCAAGTCCATTGTGACTCTCAATGCAGGTAAAACTGTTTCAAAAACAAATATTGTTTATGGAATTACTTTAAGCATCTTCGGGATGTTTTTGCTTCTATTAGAATTAACCTATTTTATAAATTAAAACTGATAAGGAATTATGAATTATGAATTTTAAAAACTTACGTTTCTACACTGTAGATTTAACCGATGTAATTTATACCCTCAAAGATGATAAAAAAATCGAAGATGCATTAGAAAAGGCTAAGTTTACAGAGTGTCCAAAAGACCAGTTATACTCAGTAGGCTTTGTTGAGTTCTTTGAAGGCTACGTATCAAAGCATATATCATCAGGTCATAACCATTTCTTTAAGGTAGGAGAGGAAGAAAAGCTTATTCCTTCATCTGTAATTAAAACGACATTAAAAAAAGCTGTAGCAGCAAAAGAAGCTGAGTTGAGCAGATATTTAAAGAAAGAAGAGAAGGCTGCTTTAAAAGCTGCTATTTCTAACAGATTATTGTCTCAGGCTTTTACAACCTATAAAGAACTGATTATCTGGGTTAATACTGATTTAAACATCGTAGGCGTGGGTACAACATCAGCTAAAAAAGCAGAAATGGCAATAGCCTTATTGAGAGATGCTTTAACCACATTCCCTGCAAAAATTCTTGCTCCTATGTCTTCACCTGAAGATGTAATGACAAACTGGCTAAAAGATACTTCTTCTATTCCTGTTGGTTTTCAATTAGGAAATGATGCAACATTAAAGAGTGTAGATGAGGATGGAGAAACAATCAAAGCAATTAAGGCTGACTTAACCTCTGATGAAATTGCCGTACATCTGGATGGATTAAAACAGGTTAAGGAAATTTCTCTTGTATATGATGATGCAGTCAATATCAAGCTAACCTCAGATCTTGTGATTAAATCATTTAAACCTACAGATACATATCTTGAGAAGAACTTACCTGAAAAGACCAAAGATGAAAAAGCAGATGAAGAATCAATGCTGTTTTTACAGACAGAGCTTTTAACTGAAATCTGTTCACATCTGTTGAAGATCTTTAAATGTCAAACTGAATAAAAAAGGAGAAATCTATGTTCAATCCATATCTGTTAAATTTATCTGCTGATAAAAAGAAAATCTTCGGTTGTCTGCTATTAGTCTGCCTGATTTCATTTGTTGGCAGTCAATTTCTTATTGCTGGTGACTATGAGGCAATTTACGCCTTTATTTGCTTAAATGTTATTACTGTTAGATTGGTTCTGGAGCTGATCTTTAATATGGCAAAAATTTGAAATTATCAGAGGATTGTAAATGATATTTATATCAGGAATATTTCTTTTGATAATATCGTGTTTTTATAAAAAAGGTGAAGCGAATGTAATACCAGCGTTTTCTTTGATATTAGGCATAATTCTGCTTTGTTCTGGAATAGTCCATTTATTTAAAGATCTAAAGAATGGGAACAAAGATTTATTACTCAAGCAGATGCTGAAAAAGTACAGGTTTACAAAGAAATTAAAACAAAGGGTGATATATATATAAAGTACAAGTAAATATCAAGAAAAATTTAGACTGCACAGCATTAGAAAACGGCAAATTCCTTTGTGAAGAAGAAAAGTAATATATCTCTTGAGACAGAATTTTTAGAAAAATGAAATGATTACTGGTGTCGTCTTTATTCTAATAATTGTAGCAATTGAAGTTTTTGACAAACTATTTGGTGATGATCTTAATCCTCATTTTTATATTGTAATTATGCTTATAGCACTGATTTCTATTTTAGCTTTGGAGAGATGTGCTGAGCAAAACAAGTTTACCAATTCAGATAGCCAAGAAACACCAGCAGTCACTCAGGAAAGTTCTCAAGTTAAGGTAAAAGAGAATACCATGAACCTGAATTGTACTGCTTTAGAAAACGGTGAATACCTGTGTAAAAAGCCAAAATAATAAGTCAAATATCGACTAATCGCCCTCAACTTCTTGGGCGATCCTTCCATAAGAAAAATCCTATAAAACAAAATATTTTTAAATATCAATAAAATTGACATATTGTTTTTTAAAGTAAAGAAAAAACGTACAAAATAATTTACAAACTTAATAATATGTAAATAAATTAACAAATAGATGATAAAATCAAAATTTATATGTCAATTAAATTGACATATATCAAATATTTTGATATAATGCTCACATATTTAGAAAACAGCATAGAGAGGTAGATTTTTTTACAAAACCAGCCCATTAGCTGAACAGTTGACATAAGAAAATGTCAATAAACTAACTATTTCTATAGGCAATATTGCCTTAACTTTACAGGGAAAATTTAATTTATGAAACAGACACGTGGCGCAATCAACTTACTTATTGCTTCATACAAGGGCGTATTAAAGAACGCATTGATTGCATCAATGGCAACAGTTGCTTTATCAGGCGCTGCTAATGCTAAGACTATCGATCTGAGTGATGATACCTACTTTACATCTGCGTCTGTAGATATTGCTGATGATAGAGATGGATCAGACACATTAGTTACTATTACCGACCCAAACTTTAACGGCACTAGAACAGTAGGTGAGATCTATAACTCTAATGGCAATATGAGTTTCGATAATGGTGGAAAAATCAACACCCAATCAGTAGCCTTAGCTGGAGGAACCTTTGATGCAACTGGAACATCAATAACTGCAAACATTTTAAATATTACTGACAAATATCCACGCTATGCTCCTGCAATTTTTGAAGATTTAACTGTTACAGATCAAGTTAATGCTTCTAAAGGTTCATTCAAAGCAAAGAACTTAGTTTTAGATCAAGGTTCAAGAGCAAGCATTGACCAGGTTGTTGCTGATAATCTAACAATTGGTAGCGCTATGACTGCTTCAACCAACCCTGAAGGCACAATTGCAAATATTGGTAACGCTGATTTCAATAATTTAGTAGTTACTTCAAGTGGTAGTGGTTATCCTACAACAGTGTGCATTTCAAATTTAGGTAGCAGTAGCTCACCTAGTGCAAATGTAATTACAGGCAATGTAGCTATTGGAGCAAACTCTGCACTTGTAATCGGTATGCCTCAGTCTGAATATGGATTTAACTATGCACTTCCTGCTGCTAGAGTTGCCGTTCTTGGTGGACCTACATTATCTTCTACTCCTAAATTCAAGTCTATCTTATATGTATATGATAATTTAGGTGTTTCATCTAATGTAGGAATTACAGTAGACGGCACTACTTCAAATCCATCAGTAACAGCAGGAGTTATTAGAATTGGTGAAAACAGTGCTATTGCACTTTCAAGTGATGTAACTCAGAGAGCCTTAAAGACTGGCGATGATAGAGCCGCAATTCAATTTGAAGGTAAATTAACTTATACTGACAGTTCAAAAATTCTGTTAAACTCAACTAGATTACGTGATGGCTCAATTCTTCATCTGTTTAAAGGAACAGTTGTTAAGAATGAAGCTGGTGACAGCGCAGCAGATTTAGCTGTAGAGTCTGTAAACGGAAATTTCAGAACATCTATCAGAAATGGTGAATGGACTGGTTACACAAGAACCGATCCTGTAAGTGGTAATAACTCATCACCAACTACCCCTAATAATGGTAATCAGGGTAGTTCAGGTGCTGGTACAGGTACAGGAAGCACTGGTACTAATAACACTAATGCAGGTACAACCACAGGTGGTAACACTACAGCTGGTGGTAACGCTTCTACAGGTGGAAATACCACTAATAATGGTAACATCACATCCAACGGCGGTAATACACTTCATCAGACCTTCACAAGAGGTAATTTCTACAATCAGGGTTCAAGCATCTATGAAACCATGCAGGACGCTATCCATGATTTAACCTCAGTAGGAAAAGCCGGTGCTGATTTCTTAGCAACAGTAGCAGGTGAAACTTTCACCGGTGGTAAAGAAGCAGAGCAGGCAGCACGTTTAGGTCAGTTAGGTGGTGCATATCAGGCTGCATTTACAGTAGGTAGCATTTCAGACAATATCGTTTCATCAAGAAACGGTGTAGGTAGTTCAACAGGCTCTCTGATTGTTTCAAACAATAATAACGGCTTGGGTATCTGGTTATCACCAATGGTTAAAGTAGCTAACTCAAATGGTTTTGAGTCTGATGGCTTATCCTATGGTAATAAGGTAAGACTGGCTGATTTTGCTATCGGTGCAGATTATACATTTACCAATGGTTCTCGTGCTGGTGCATACTTCCACACTGGTAATGGTAAGAGCACAGGTAAAGGCTTAGCAACACATACTGATGGTGACTTAAAGTACTACGGTGCAGGCTTATATGGCAAGTTTGTATATAACAAGTTCTCATTATTAGGTGATGTTTCATACAACAAGATCACAGATGATGTTGACTCTGATTTAGGTTTACTGTCATATACAAAAGCATCAGCAAATATTGACACTCACATGGTTAAAGCAGGTTTAGTAGGTCAGTACAACTTCGATGTAAAGAGTGTATCTGTAATTCCTCATGTCGGTGTACGCTACACAACCATGTACAGTGAGAACTATGATATTAAGGCAAATGGTAATTACATTGCCAAGGTTAAGAATGACCGTTTAAGCTTAATATCTGTTCCTGTAGGTGTAACAGTTGAAAAGACCTTCGCTTTAGGCTCTGACTGGAAAGTTAAACCTGCTTTAGACTTAGGTCTAACAGTCAACTCAGGTGATACTGATGCAACCTATAAGACAACATTTATCGGTGTAAAACCAGCTTCATTAAAGGCTGAGATTGTAGATAAGGTAGTTTATAACGCAGGCGCAGGTCTGAAGTTCTCTCACAAGAAGAACGCTGATATTGAAACAGGAGTTGCTTATTCAGGCTCAGATAACACTAACGATGTAAGTTTCTATCTGACTGGTTCTTATCAGTTCTAATCTAAGATAGAAATAATCAAGTCCTCTCATGCTACTTCAGTATTTGAGGACTTTTTTATAAGGAGTAAATATATGAAAAAGCTATCATACGAAAATATAGTTGGCTGCAAAGAAATGTCTTACTATCTTGAAGTCTTTTTTTCAAATATCACCAATTGTAAAAAATAATGTCTTAATGTTTTTTTCGTCACCGTGACGGAGAAAGAAACGTACCGCATAAAATTGGGTAATTGCGTTAATTTTTGAAATATAAATATCCTTGTACAAGAGGTGTATATGACAAAATCAAATAAACAAAAATCTCATTTTAAACGAATTTTATGTGGTTGTTTATCAATCTTATTATTACCATATCACTGGCTATATGCTTGGTTCCTGTGGACCGAAAGACAGCGAGAAGAAGCAGAGAGTAGCTCAAATCATTCAAGCTTATACGACAATGATATTTTTTCAGAAAAAACGTCAAGAAAAGCAGGTCACGATTTATATGATCCTAATGATCTTACAAACTATTCAAATCCATTAAGTCCATTTTATCAGGGACATAATTCAACAAATGCCCCATTAAAAGAAATGGAAGAAACGATTGATCCTACAAGTTTAAGCAGCATAAACAATCCTGATAGCCTGTATAACCCCAAAAATACTTCATGTTCTGCAATAGACGATATAAATGATCCTACAAATCCATTGAACTATACTAATCCTGCAAGTCCATATTATCAGGGATGTGATTTGATCAATAAAAATAATTCTATAGGATTGGGGGGATTTTATCATGATAATGATCTTTTTAATGATCCCTTTAACGATCCTTTTAGTAACGATTTTGGGGTAGGTTCAGGAAGCCCATTTGATGATCACATCTAATTGAAATAACTTCACCTCTGTTCAGTACACATATTCAAGATAAAATTTTAACATATCAATTAAATTGACATATATCAATAAAATTGATATAATAAACACATCAATTAGTAAATATGTCTGAATAGAGGGACTGTTTTAATGTCAACTTCAAATGCTTTAGTTCAAGCTCTTCCATTACTCGTTTCAAGATATTCAAAACTGTTTGGTACTACTGTACGCATGCAGGGCACAAGTGCTTATACAAACGGCTCTGTAATTACTATTCCTCGTTTATCCCTAGAAGATCCAACAGTAGCACGTCTTGCATGTGCATATATTGCTCATGAGTCCGCTCATATCAGATTTACAGATTTTAAAGCCAAGAAAAAATACTTTACAGGTAAACCTGATTTCTTGAAAGAAGCTGTTTTTAATGTGCTAGAAGATTGCCGTGTCGAACATCTGATTGCCAAAAATTACATTGGAGTATATGAAAACCTAGAACTGCTAGATAATTATTATTCAAAAGAATGGAACTGTTTTATAAAAAGTTTAGATAAAGCTCCCGTACTAAAGGTTATCTGCTCATTGCTTTTATGTTACGGTCATAAGTTAATGAATGGCTATAAGAACGCAGATGTAAGAGCCAGACAGCTTATTACTTATCTTACAAAACAATTTAACGAGAATGATATAAAAGAAATACTTGTAAAGGAAAGTGACCTAAAAGATTTAAAGAATACTAAAGAAGTCACTGTGCTGACAGATGAACTGATTGACATGATCTATAAGCTGAATATTACAAAACAACATCTTGTCAGAAACGAAAGCAAAGAGATCATTGTTTCAGCAAAACTAAAAGAAGAAAACACCAAAGAGCAAATTGAGGAAATGAAACCTTTAGAACTAGCTCAAGAACAGCTAAAGGTATTTGCTAAAGAAGACTCTACAAATGTAACTCCTAGTAAGAGTGCGTCCTCTGTCATTGAAGAGTTCAATATTGGAGCATCGTCTGCTCGTGAGGATCTTGGTAAGTTCGCTACAAGCGATTTATGCAAAGAAGGAAGAGCTGACTTTATCAATGAAGTTAAAAAGTATTATGGATTTTCAAACAGCTTAAAACAGAAGGTTAAATCTTACGTTGAAACATACAGCCGTTCTGCTGAACAAGGTAAGAAAATCAACGCACGCAAAGCACAGAAAGCCATCTTAGGTGAGAAATCAATCTTCTTTAAGCGAGAGGAATTGAACGATTTTAATACCACAGTTCAAATCTTGGTTGACGCTTCGAGTTCAATGCTATCAAGTGATGGTTTGGAATACACACGTATGGAAGAAGCAAACCGTGTAGCATTATCTTTAGCCCTTGCACTTGAAGGAGTAAGTGGCATTGACAACATGGTTACTTATTTTCCAGGCGAGACTGCTGAATTTGAAGATGCTTTAAGATATGGCGAAAGAGCACATTTCTTTGCTCCTCGTTTCGATCAAAGACCTAGAGGTTCAACTCCTTTAGCTCAGGCAATTTATCACTGTTTGGATAACTTAAAAAAGAGTGGTAATACCAACAGACACGTGCTTTTGATATTATCTGATGGCTGCCCTGACTCAGTTATTAATACCCAAAAAGCACTTAAAACAGCAAAGGCTCAAAATGTAGAAGTTTATGCTATTTCAATCAGATCTGAAATGATTAGAAAGATCTTTGATAACTGCATTGTATGTGACAGTGCAGAAGATTTGATGACAAAGGCCCATAAGTTCTTCAAAGAACTGTTTGATACAAAGAAACGACCAGTTATCAATCAGGCAGCGTAATCTTCATCGTGCAGTGAATACATCAACTATTCACTGCCACCTTCAATTCTTACTGATAACACTTTAGTGGTCAGTACTTTCTATCTGGCAAATAAAATACTCATCTTACTTTAATGCCCCTGTATATATCAGAAAGATTCACTTAGATTTTAAGTAAAACTACACAAAATTAAATTGAACAAGACTCTTAATAGTTCAATGTATCATAATAAAAAATGATATTTAACATATCAATTTAATTGACATATATCAATAAAATTGATATAATAACAACATCAAATGAGAGGGGAAAACATGAAACATTTTGCTTTAGTCATTGAATGTGGAAGACAGTTAGATTGTAAGTTCTTTGACAGCTTAAAAGAAGCAACAACTGAATTAGAGCTTACATTCAAACACTGCTTACTGGGTCGTCACAGTGAAGCTTTCATCAAAGAAGATAAGCTTGAAGCATTTATTGTAGATGATTGTGGTTGTGCTGAAACACCAATCGACAATAACTGTAACTTTAAGATTTTTGAGATTAAGTAATTCTTGTTTGGATTTAGGAGAATTAAAAATGGGTTATCGTTCAGACGTTTCATTAATGGTTAGAACTGAAGATTTAGAGAACTTTAAGAAAAACAATTTTGAACAATACAAGTTAGCTTTCTTAAAAGACATTGAGGGTAATACAGATGAATTACAGCTATGTGTAAATTTTGAAAAGTACACTGCTGATCTTGAGGTTGGTAGATACGGTAAATCAGGTGAACAGGAAATTGAAAGTGAACCTAATGCTGATTTAACTCTAATCACTTTCTCAGACTATAAATGGGATACATGGTACAAAGACGTTAAGGCTGTAATGGACTTTGTAGAGAGCTTGGATTACTACGAGATGCTCGTGGTAGGCGAAGATGGAGCAACAGAATATTACGCTGACGATTTCACAATGTGTGGTGAGAGATTGTTATACAGTGAAGTAATAGTTCACATTGACGCAAAAAAGGTATCTTAAGAGGAACTCAAAATGGCAGAGATGGCTGAAAACACTTACGTATTCTCAGGCTTAGAAGAGGAGCTTGATAGACTCTTAACCTGTATTAAAAATACTCCTAGTATCTTTAAAGAACTGGATGAGCAGATCCTTGATTATTATCATGTCAAAGGCAAGGTAACTGTAATTACAGAGGCTAAATGGGATAACCGACCAACTCAATGGAAAGCATTTTTAAAGAAAAACGGCTTAGAGAGTCTGAAATACGGTTGGCAGAGCATTGAGCCTACCTCAGATTACTTTGTTCGTTATGATCCTTTTAATCTTGTTCGTGAAGAATGTGATTATAACGTCATGATCCCTGAAGAACAGTTGGTAGTAAGTAAAACTCTATCAAGGGCACAGCATGAGTTAAGAAGTCTGATTACACGTGTGCTTTTAAATATGGATTTTGAACTCTTTGCTAAAAGCTCACTGGTAACAATGTTCGGTCAGAATTTCGGAATTACCAAGGATACACCTGATTGCGAAAACTTAATCGTAGAAAAATTACGAGAATTAGATCTTCAGGTAATAGACTGCGAATACATCGCTGACGAGTAGCCTAAAACAATCAAGGAACCGCCATCATGTTGAACGATGATTATTGTATTTCAATAGAGCATCTTAAGGCTTCTAAAAGTGATATAGAAGAGCTTAAGCCTATTCAGACTTTATTGGCAAAGACAGGCTTTACACTAACATTAACAGAAAATTGTCTGACAATTAAGCTTGATCCTGAAAAGTACAACAGACAGCTTCGTCTAAATGCTGGGCGTAAAATTCGCTTATCAAACTATAAGTATTCAGAACTGATTTACATGATGTACGTTGAAAACCTTTCTGATTATGAAATTATGAATAGGATTGGTATGAAGAAAGCAACTTATTACAGACATAAAGCAAAGATGCTTGAAAGTCCTTTTTATAAGGCTATGAATGTTGATTTAGAACTGACAAAAGAATATCTTGATCAACTTCCTGACAATGAGTATTTCTAACTATGGATGATTTGATATTACTGGTAATTGGTGGTTTTGCAGGCTATCTGATTTTCTCCTTACAACAGCAAAACTCAGTTAAGTTTACAGTACAGTGTGCAGAAAAAGCTCTCAATGAGTGTATCAAAGATGGTTCATTGCCTTATTCAGTTGCACAGAAGATATTTCAAAAATGGGTTGAACACATCGAGAAAGATTAACTGAAATACACTCTATTTCGTACAATTCTATATCTTAATATTCGACAGTATTTAGTATTACTCAGCATAAAGTTAGAATATACATACGTTCGTACAGTTTAGGAGTCATTATGAATGTATGTATCTATCCTTCAAAGCAACTTACGCTTGTAAGTACTGATGTCTTTTTAACTTACCTTGATTTTGCAACACGATTAAATTTAAGAAAGGATATTCGTCTGTACCCAGAGACAGAAGACATGGAATACTTCGCTAAGAAAGAACATCTTAAAGTAGAAGGAACTGAAAGCATAAGATACTGTTACAAGTGTATGCTTCAATATTTTATAAAGCAGTACCAGACAGGAAACCAAAAACAAATCCGTGAAGACTGTGCTTTTAACTATCTGAAAAGAACTATCTCCATCAGTGATGCCAAAAAGATGATCCCTTTTGATGAATACCTGCTTCTTATTCAGCATAATCTTGTAAAAGGGGAAGGTATGATCTTAGATAGCACTTTATTTATCAGGACTCCAAAATATGCCTCAACACCTCTTGATGAGATTATGACATTTAGAGAATGGTGTAACACCATCAGCGATGACGATCTAAAGAACATTCCTAATGCAACTTCTAAAGAAGCTCTGATCTTGAAAGATATTGAAGACCGTACATTAGTTGAAGTAGTAAAAGACTATTCAAATGATTTGAACAACTTAGAGAAATTTCAATATAAGTTTACAGTTCCATTGATTGATTAACCAAGTTCAGTTCAAACTCTCTTCTCTTAGCCTTGATAATGCCCCTTATCAAGGCTTTTTATTTATATCTATCTCATATTATTTTGCAAGCATCAAAATAAAAAAAAATGAATTTAACATATCAATTTAATTGACATATATCAATTAAATTGATATAATAACCACATCAAATGACGTGATAGCTGAGTTACCTAAATTAACTTCAATTACTACGAAACTTTGATTTGGACTACGAAACTTAAAATTGGAGAAATTAAAAAATGGCTAAAGGTTTTAATCAGTGCTGTTTCATTGGCAACTTAGGTGATGAGCCTACAATTAAGACTACACAGAGTGGTACACAGGTAGCTAACTTCTCATTAGCAGTAAATGAGTCACGTAAAACACCTGATGGTTCTATTACCGAGTTTACTGAATGGGTACGTATCGTTGCTTGGGGTAAGTTAGCTGAGATTGTTCAGAAGTACTTGCACAAAGGTTCACAGGTACATGTTACAGGTAAGTTTCGCACACGTGAGTACACTGATAAGCAGAATATTAAGCGCTATATCACTGAGATCAACTGTGATGATATTGTTATGTTAGGTGGAAATCCTAATGCTAAAGCACAGGGACAGAATAACGTTCATAATCAGAGCAACTATCAGCAGAACACAGGATATGCACCACAGCCACAGAGACAGCCACAGCCTTATAACGGTAATTCTTATAATGCATCTGCTCCTGGCTATCCACAGAACGCACAGAATAACGGCTATGCATCTGCCCCTCAGGGACAGCCTTATAACGGCAATCCTCAGTACAATGGACAGCAGAATACAGGCTATCCTCAGCCACCAATGGGAGATCTAACAGATAATGATCTTCCATTTTAAAAGAATAATCAGGGTATAAATATAATCATAAAGACTCCTTAGAGTTCGCCCTGCCAAACATAGGTAGGGCTTTTTTTTGAGGCTGTTCATGACTAAATACATCAAAAAACATCATTATATTTCAAGTGATGCAATTGGAATTTTAAGAGAAAGCAAAGACTGTACAAAACATGATTGGTACAAAAGATTTGAAGCTGAAGGTGTCGATCCTGAAGTTTATTACTCCATATTTCAAAATAATGACGGCTTATATATAGTCCATGCACTTTTAAAAGAATTTTTTGAGGGGGCTATTGTTGATGCTGAACCTTTGTTTGTATGCAAAAACAGGCGAGCTTGGGAAAGATTAAGACAGTGGCTTATCACCAATAAAAGATGTTTAACTATTAACTCTGATTTTTCGTCATCAAGTTTCAAGGATGCTCCTCTTCCTAGAGGTTGCAAATATGTCACAAAATGCTGTCTCTAGTTATTTTTGAATGATGATGAATAACCATTTTTATATGGAATAAATTTATGGCTGTTGTTTTATATACTGCTATTACAACTTTAATCTTAATTGCAGTGCTTTATAAGAAAGCCCAAAAGAAAATTGAGGCTTTTCTAAAAAGAATTGAAAATTTAGAAAAGCAGGTGCAGAACTTACAGAATGAAATTGATCAAATTAAAAAATAAGTCATTTTTATCAGGAGATAATTATGAGCAATGATCTATTTTATTCTGCGCTAAAGGTTTCAATATGCGTTTGTTTCATCGCATTTCCTTACATTGCAAATCTTATTAAAATTTCATCTAAAAACCGAAAAATTAGAAAATTAAAAGAAGAAAACAGAAAGATAGAAGAAGAAATTAGAAAATTAAAAGAAGAAGACAGAAAGTTAGAAGAAGAAATTAAAAAAAAGAAAAAAATATTAGAAATAATTGAAAATTACAAAAATTAAAAACTATTTGTCAGGAGTTATTTATGAGCGGTTTACTTTTTTATTTTATTCTAACGGTTCTAATTTGCGTTATTGGTTATTTTTTATTTTATAAACACAGACTGAACAGAGCACAGAAATTTTCAACTGTAATTGAAGTTGCATTAAGACAGCAAAAACTTTCAGTTGAAAGTGCAACCTATCTTACAAAACTCTATGAGCTTAACGATCAAGAACTTAACGAGATAGCGAATAAATTAAGAGTCCAAATGACAATAAAGGCTCTATTGAAATACCAAATGGCAACAAATTCCCAACAAAGAGAGTCTTTAGATAAAAAGGAGCAGTAAGTGACAAATCTACATATTTTTAGAAAAGAGCTGCTTTTCAGACTTAATCCTGCAACGAACATAAAAGACGCTTACAAAATGCTGTTTGTGAATAAGTATGATGGAAAGAGCTTTTCTTCTGTTTTTACTATCGTAAATTGCAGTGTTCTTGTGGTTTTATTGTTGGTGCTCTGCTACCCAATCTGTTTTCTGCTAGATCTAATTTTTACTATAGCTAATGCCGAGTTGGCGATAGTGCAGAAATTAAACATGTCAAGTTGGAAAAGACGAGACCCTGAAGGTTATGAGAAATACTTAAAAGTTCAACAACAGAAAACTCAAGAGAAGAAGGAAGATAATAGCTATGTTTATAAAGTTTAATCCTGTACAGTTTACAAGCGTGGTGAATGAGTCCATGAGAGTTAACCATGCAGCGGCTAAGACTTTTATGCAACTTTCAATGAATATCAATACACATCAGCTGTATTGGATGATTGGTAAAGGTGAATTAAAAGAGATTGCCAGGTATAACGATCCTGATATTAAATTTGTTTCTTTTATAACTGAAAAGATCACACCAGAAAAATTGCAGTACAATCTTGAAAAGTTTTTAGCCGAGTACAGATACAAACAAAATACTCTGGAAAGCAAATACGGAAGATAAACAAACAATACATCTGTTTAGATTAGGAGAACATTATGTTTAAACAGGCAGCAATCTTAACTATGTGTGCAAGTCTTGTATTTTCTACAGGCTGTGCATCGAACTCAGTACAGGCTCATTCTGCCCCTCAAAACGAGCAAAAACAGGTGAACAAAGATGATACTGTTACAAGTAATAGCAAACAAGAACCAACCTTGTCAGACAAAATCATCGGATATACGGCAGGCGCTATCGTAGCAGTTGGAGTTGTAGCTTTGATGGCAGCTGCTGCATCAGCAAGTAACTATAAATAGCATGAGAACAGTATTACTATCTTTATTAACAATCCTCACCTTAAACATCTCTACAGCTTGCAGTTCAACAGAGAAGCAGATTGTAGAAGATGCCTATCTTAAAGAAGCTTCTATTTTTATTAAAAACTGTGGACGTGCAGCTGGCATAGCTGTTGCCAGTGCCGTCAAGTAAAGTCTTTTAGCATTATTTATTATCTGGATTTACTTGAACAATTAAGCTTTCTTTACAGTTTAACATATCAATAAAATTGATGTGATGTATATAATTATATGTCAATAAAATTGACATATATCAATTAAATTGATATAATAAACTCATAGAATAAATAAAGCGAGGATCTCAAAATGCAAGGTTTCAATAATCAAACAGCAAGACCTATGAATCCAAATCAGGCAGGATATAACATGCGTATGCAAACTAATTCTACTCCTCAGGCAGTTAATAACGCACAATATCAGGCATACAATCAGAATTATCAGCAACAGAATAATCAAGCTTCAAATCAACCATATATGCAACAGCAGGCTACACAGTCTCAGCAGTACAGCCATACTAATGGTAATCGTGGCTATCGTTCACAGCAGACACAATCAAATGTACAACAGCCACAATACCAGCAACAGTACAATTCTGCATCTAATAGGGGATATAACGCAAACAGAGCTAATTCAGGCTATCAGCAGCAGTATCAGCAGCAGTATCAGAATCAAGCTCAAAACAGCAATGGCTACAGACAGCAGAATAAACCAGAATTTCCTTATGACAAATTTGTTCGCAGAGTATTTAATGCTTGGGAAAAGGGCACAGACAGCTGTCCTCCATGGAATGATGGCAGCTTTGAGGGGTTAAAAAACGATTTAAAGCAACAGAAACCTTTCGGCTTTATTGTTGTTGATAACGTAGCTGTATTAAAGCTCCCATTTGATGAAACTGTAAGAAACTATTTAAGAAACACCTACTCAATGACCTTTTGCGGTCGTGGTAAGTTCTGGGGAGTAAAAGCAGAGCTGGCTGTGAAGGTTATGCAGGATCTTAATCTTGCAACTACAACTGGTTTACATTTACCTGACGGTACCTTTTATGTGATCCCAAAGAAAACCAAGTCAAATAATTATAACAATACAAGTCGTGGTTATAACTCAGGCTCTCAGCAGGGATACAGAGCTAATTCAGGTTATCAGCAAAATTATCAGCAGTACCAGTAAGAGGGTAGTATGAAGTTGTTTATCGCTATTATTTTAACGCTCTCCTTTATAGGTATATACGTAACAAATTACACCAGAAACGTATTAGAGCGTTTTCTTGAAAAGAAACTGATGTTTCAGACTACATCTCCCTTAAGAACTATCTACAACACTGTATTCATGTTTTTATGGCTGGTAGTTACATGTACTGTAACAAGAATTATTTTAGAAAAAATCTTTCTGCCCTAATACAACAGACTTAGGAGTATGAATTAAACATGATTACAGATCTAATATCTTCTGAAGAAACATCTTTACCAGTAGAACAGTCTGAACAGGTAAAACAATCTTCCAATAAAGACATTCTAATTTAGATAAAGAAAACAAGAATATCTATAAGTTAAGAGCTTTTGAACTCTTTACCCCCTAATGTAGGAGCTTTAAATGAACAAGATTAAATACATTGTTACTGATCCTTGCTATCTGTTGTGTGCACTGCCTGATATGGCTAAAAGAGAGAATGTATGGAATACAGCGGGTGATGCGCTGGGGTACCTTGATAATATCAGAATGTATGGTAAACAAAATGGTAAAGAATACATCTACGCCATGTATAAGAAGACATTAAATGAATTACCAAATGCGAAAGTTGAGGATTTACCTTTACTTTCAAATGTCAGAGATTCAGGTTTTGACAAGGTTGGTGAATATTTAGCTTCAGAGTTTAAATTACCATGGATGAAATTAAGCGACACTGATGGCGGCGACTGGATTAACAAGTTAGTTGTTGAAGATAAAGGTCTTTACAACGCTAACAAAATCCTTAATAAATCCTTTTGTGCTGATGCCGGACTTGTATGTGTTTTTCCTGATAACAATGAACTTTTGACTTGCTTAAAACGAACATATAAAGGAAAGCAAGGTCTGTATGCTGTTTTTACTGGTTCAGATGATATTACTGTTAACTTTGATCGTTCTCAAGAAAACGGCTTGGTAGTGCGTATTCTGGATAACTATACAAAGGCAGTTATCAGATCATTAACACCAGAGGAAATGTTGGATGGAGAATGAATAAACAGTCTACTGAAATTAGGTTTGGAATAATTAGCTCTGTATCCTTCGCTTTAGGCTGCTCATCAGGATTTGAACTGTACAGAGTCATTTTCAATGAAAAAGGAATGTTGCCTTGGATTATAACTATTATCTTGACAAGCTTAATCTCATGCTTTGTTATCACTTTTATCAAAAGTGATAAATATAAACTGATAACTGAAGTTACAGCATATTTTGTGATTGCAATATTAATTACGGAAATATCCTTAACAGTTTTCAGTTTTCTTTAGTAAAAAAAATAAGATAAACAAAGGTAATTAACTATGAAAAATCAAACAATCAATACAGGAGATAATAAGCTAAGAATTTCTGTGCTAGCGCTGCTTAATAACAGCGAACCTTTGATTAAGGAAAAACTTGAAAATGTTGGTATTGGATTTGAGCTTGATAACAACCAGATTGTAATGACAATGAACTGGGATAAATACTCTTTGTCAGTAGCTCGTCACTCAGGACGCAAACCTATTGATACAGGTTATACCTGTTCTCAGATTGAAGAAATGAGAAAAAAACATACTGATACTTACTTATCCAAGCTCTTGAAGATGTCTATGTCAACCTACTACAGACGAGTAAACCGCATGAAAAGTGTCCCTGAAGAGGTAAAAGCAATAACTAAATTCTAAGCACGTATAAGCAAAACAAACACGGGTACAGGTTATGATTAAGTCCTTTTACATTCACAACTTCAAGAGTATTAAAAATTTGACAGTTGATCTTGCATACAATGCAGAGAAAGCTCCTAATGGATACAAGAAGTCTGATAGTCATATCTTCTTTCAGACTGGAAGTAAAAAGTCTGACAGAGTAGTGCCAGTGTTTGCCGTTTACGGTGCAAATTGCTCTGGCAAATCTACGGTACTACTGGCTATGTCGGTATTAAATAAATTTGCCAAAGGCTGGGGACCGCTTATACTTTTTAAACCAAATAAACTCTCATCTTTGATCAAAGTGGATGATAGAACAACTTTTGCTCTAGAGTTTTACTGTAATAAAAAGCTGTACGCAATTACACTGACTTATAACGCAAATTCAATTCTTCATGAAGAATTAAAAGTTGATGATGAAGTCTTGTATTGTGTTGATTATTCTAAAATCACTTGCCTTAATGAGTCACTCTCTAAATTTGCTGATGATTTTAGTGAAATCCTGAAAGAAAATTGTGTAATTGCGATGAATAACCGCCAAGTTAACATGTTTCTTCCAATTATCAGAAAGTATTATCCTGGCATATCAAAAGATCTTGTAGCTGTTCATAATTATCTTCAAAACGACATTATTATTTTGAGTGAAGATCACTCATTAGATGATCCTCTATCTTATATTGAGTGTTTTAACTTGCTCTCTAAAACCTATAAAGGCGAACGAGCTAATACAGCAAAAAAGCAGGCATTGTCTGATTTAGTTCTTACATTGAATGGACTGGATTTTGACATTGCCAATCTGTCTATTACAAGTTCAGGTATCAAAACTACTCATAAAAGCAGTGAAGGCAAAGAAGTTGAATTTGATTTTAAGGATGAATCTGAGGGAACAAGAAGTCTTATTCAAAAACTGATGTTAATCATGTATGCCTTAAGAGCCGGAAAAACAATCATGATTGATGATTTAGATAAATCACTACATCCTTTAGTAGCTTGTGAACTTGTAAGAATGTTTAAATCGAAGAGATTAAATCCTAATAATTCACAGTTATTCTGTAATCTGTACAATACAGAGCCCCTATCAGAAGTTTTAAGTTCAAGTGAAATAGGCGTGCTGTCTTATTCAAAGAAAGAAGGTACTGTCTTAACCAGATTATCTCAGATAAAAGAGCTTAAAAGTTCAGATGATCTTAGACACAGATATGTAAGAGGTGATTTTGGAGGTATACCTTTCCCTTATATTTAGCGTTTAGATGCTAAACAATAAAAATTGCCCCTTATTCATACCTTTAAATTTAACCTTGTTCTTTATTCTTAGCATGAAAAGAAATAATTGTACAAGGTTTTATCATGTTAAGAAAAATCGTTGTGTCATGCATAGCAACAGCTATGATGACCTCACTGGCTGGCTGTTCTTCAGAAGAAATTGAGCCTTTTGAGATGGACGAAAGTCCTGCTGTAGCTCCTACCTCACTAAAGCCACAAATGAAGGTTCCTCAGGTTCATACACGTGATCTTGTAATTGATGTTGATGTTGATGCAAGACGTGGCGCTGCAATTGAAGAGGGCGCTGCTAAGCACTATCTAAGTAAAGATGAAATTGGAGAGAACTCTCCTTTACTGCTATCTAATGTTAAGTATGACAGACGAAATCCGCTTTCATACGAGAATATGGTAAATGCTGGTAATACAGGCAACGGCAACACCACATCACCAGATGCATTAAAACTTATTCAGGATAACTTCAATATTGGAAGTATCAGTGACTATTCCTACTATGAACTGTCACGCTGGCAGCGTTTCTGCAATTACGGCAAGAACATGGACCGCCTAGACTGGCGTTTTATCAAGAATAAGACGCATAACTTCCCTAAAGAACTGTTAGATAAATGCAATCCCCCTTCAAAGAAACAGTTTAAGCGTTACGGCTTTAATCTTAAGTAAAAGGGGAAACTATGAGAGTATACCTGGCAGAGAAAAAGCAACAGGGCGAGACTATAGCTCAGTTTCTTGACAGTTCAGTAAAAATAGACAGACACGACAACGCAACTCACTATGAGTTATCTAACGGTGACGTGGTGTGCTGGTGTCAGGGCCATCTTTACGGGCTGGCTATGCCGGACTATTACGCTCCAGAATTAAAACAGTGGAAACTGGAAACTTTACCTTTCCGTCCACAACAATGGAAACTGGTGATAACTCCAGCTGGTAAAAAACTGATGCCGGTTATTACTCGTGAACTGGATAGAGCTGACGAAGTTGTACTATGTTCTGACTTCGATCGTGAAGGTCAGTACCTTGGCCTTAATGCTATTAAAGAGGCAGACTTTACAGGCAGAATTTTGCGTGCTCCTGTGACAGCGTTAGGTAAGGTAGAGCTGCAAAGAGCCTTTGACAGAGTAGAAGATATTTCAAAAACTATGTCTTTGTACTATTCTGCTCTGGCTCGTTCTCATGCAGACTATCTTGTGGGTATTAATCTTACAAGGTTCTTTTCCTGCTTAGGCGCTGAGTCTTCCTATAAAGACAAAGTAAACATTGGCAGGGTAATTACTCCAACAATTAACCTTATCGTACAGCGTGATCTGGATATTGCTAATTTTAAAAGCAAGAGCTACTACGACTTAAAAGTTCTCTTATCTGTACAGAAAGGACAGTTTAAAGTTAAATGGAATATCCCTAAGGAGTTGTTAGACTCAGAAGGGTATTTAACTAACTTTAATGTTGCTCAAGCTGCTATGGTAAAAGTTAAAGGTAAGCCTTTTACGATTATCAATGTAGATAAGAAAACAGTGTCACAACAACCTCCTCTACCATTTTCTTTGTCAGACCTACAGGTTTACTGTGGCGAACATTTTAAGCTGTCACCAGACAGAACCTTAGAAATAGTGCAGAAGCTCTATGATGAACAGTACACTACTTACCCTCGCACAGACAGCTCGTATCTTCCAGAGTCGCAGCACAGTGATGCTCCGGTAATTATTGCTCAGCTGAGTAAAGATCCTTCCTTCATGCAATTAGCTCAAGGATGTGATACATCGTTGAAGTCACAGGCTTTTAGTGACAAAAAGATGGGTAACAGCTCTCACAATGCCATTATTCCTACAATGGAATATAAAGATCCTTCACATCTTGCTACTGATGAATTTAAAGTATATGACGCAATCAGAAGACGTTATATTGCTCAGTTCTACGTACCAGCTCAGTTTGATGCAGTACAGGTGACAGCAGAGTGTCAGGGAGAGTTCTTTAGTGCTGGAGGTAGAACTCTTAAAGTAGCAGGCTATAGAATGATTTATTCTGAAGAACTGCTGGACGATAAGAATGATCCTACAGATGAGGAATTAGCCAAGATACCACCTCTTGCTGTAGGAGAAATTGCGGTACCTCAGGACTTTAAACTTGAGTCCAAAAAGACCAGAGCCCCAAAGCGCTATGTGCAACATACACTGGCTAAAGCTATGCGTCATATTGACACACTGGTTGAGGATCCTCAACAAAAAGCAATTCTAAAGGAAACTAAAGGTATCGGTACAGAAGCAACCCGTGCAGGTATCATTAAAAATCTGTTTGATTTTGGATGGGTCACTGAAGATAGCTCAAAAAAACTCCATGCAACACCAAAAGCTCATGAAATTATGGCGATAATTCCAAGAGAGTTAAAGTCTCCTGTAATGACTGCTCTATGGGAAAATGAGCTTGAGAAAATTTCTGAAGATAAGCTTGATTATGTAGCTTTTGAAAACAAGATCTTCTCATGGGTTACTCAACTAATCAAAGTCTGCTCTCAGCCTAAAGCTTTAGAGGTTATTCATAACCAGTTTTCAAAGATAGCAAAAGAAGAAAATCCTACAACTTCAATACAGTGTCCTTTCTGTCAGTCTCCTTTGAAGATGATCTCTGGAAAAGACAAACAAAAGTACTGGGTATGTACTAACAAAGACAACTGCAAGTTTATTACCTCAGATAACCTTGGTACACCTGTATTAGAGTTCTGTCCAAAGTGCAACAGCTTACTTCGCAGATATAAATACAAAGATAAGAAAGAGCACTTTTGGAAATGCTCAAATGAAGCTTGCGGAGCGTTTTACAAAGACATATCAGGCAAGCCTTTACAAAAGTTGCCTGAATGTCCTCGATGCCACCGTGAGATGCGTTTTTCGGGTAATTACGACAGGGAAGGTAAAAAGCAGACACCGTATTTTTATTGTGTTGGCTATAAAGACAAATCCTGTTTTTGCAAGTTAGACAAGAACTTTAAAGAAATCAGACCTAAAGCTAAAAGGACTGTACACAAATAAGGAATATCGTATGTTCAGAACAAGAATGAAACCTGTAGCTTTAATGCTTGTAATGTCCTTGTTACTTAATTTAATGCTTGTAACGACAGCTGACGCTGAGGCGGCAAGACGACAGACTGTAATTGAACGAACATTAAACTATTCTAAAGGTATTGATTTAATTGATGTAAGACAAAAAGCAGCATCTTCATTTAGAGGGAATGTAGGTGTTGCGCCAAAAATCTTTTCTGATGAAGCAAAAGCTAATGCAAAACTAGGTGATTGTGGTGGTTTCACCGTAAAAAGAGGAGAGGGGTGCGAAGGCCAAAATATTCCTTGTTGTGGAAAAGAAGAATGTTCTCTGCCATGTCGTGTAAATGGTTCTCTTGCTCATGGAGATAAGAATTTCTGTCTAGAGAAAAAACAGATTTCTGATATATATCAACGTTCTTGCTGTGGTGAAGAAGATTGTAAATTCACAGACATTAACTACAGAATTGATGTATGTAATGGCTATACACAGACTTCAAAAGGCATCCCTTGCTGTGGAAAAGACGATTGTGATCAAAAAGAATGCAACTACCATACAGTTACAACAGGCGAGTATGGTGGCTCAGGTACTGCCGGTCTAAAATGCTGTGGTGATCAGGATTGTCATTTAAAAGAATGTCACGATAATGTATTCGGTGTTAAACCTGATGGAACTGAAGTTGCGTGTTGTGGTAAAGAAGACTGTGATTTTAGAAGATGCGATGGCTTAATTAAAGTAGATTCTAAAGTTGATGACAAAAAGGATATTAGTTGTTGCGGAGCTGATGACTGTCATTTAAAAGAGTGTAACAATAAAATTTCTACAGATACAGTGTCAGGAAGTGTTGATGTACCTTGTTGTGGTGAAAACCAGTGTTGGGCTAAACATTGTGACGGAAAGACAGTTGTCCAAACG
>Ga0256404_1002005_pt1 | contig 46511 bp, 43 predicted proteins | sample RumenRJG_01DNA_FD_185990 | JGI IMG/M metagenome (GOLD analysis project Ga0256404, IMG submission 185990) | Bovine rumen microbial communities from Lethbridge, Alberta, Canada - RJG_01 | ecosystem: Host-associated > Mammals > Digestive system > Stomach > Rumen | place: Canada: Alberta | collected... | reverse complement strand
GAAGGGGGTATAAGGATGCTGAGCATTTCAGAACCGCCATACTGTTCTTCCACGGAGGACTTGTCTTGCATAGAGACCATCTATTGTTAAATACGTTAAGTTAACTCACACTAAATCCAGTAGAACCAACTTAATAATTATGTTTATGAAATCAATGAAGACATTATTCACCGCTGCCCTGCTCCTTTTGAGCATGACAGCCAGTGCACAGACGTACCGCACGTACGACGGCACAAAGTATCAGTTTGAGAAGCACGCTTTCTTGAACCTTGAGGGTGGTGCTCAGTACACGCTGGGCGAGGCAAAATTCTCCAAACTGCTGTCGCCGAACGTGCAACTGGGCTTGGGCTATCAGTTCAGCCCTGTGTTCGCAGCCCGTCTGCAGGCAAATGCCTGGCAGTCGAAGGGCGGCTGGCCCACCGGTCTTCCCAACAAGGTTGAAGGCTTTGACTACAAGTTCAATTACGTGGCTCCCGGCCTCGACCTGATGTTCAACCTGTCGAACTTGGTATGCGGCTACAACCCCTTCCGCGTGTTTAACGTCACGGCTTTTGTTGGCGGTGGTCTGAACGTTGCTTTCTCCAACGACGAGGTGAACGACTTCGCCAAGCAGCTGAATAGCCTCAACGGCTATAACTTAGAGTACCTCTGGGACGGCACTAAGGCGCGCCCATTCGGTCGCGCCGGCCTTGAGCTGGGCTTCCGTCTGAGCGACGCTGTGAGCCTGTTGGTCGAGGGTAACGCCAACATCCTCTCTGACAAGTACAACTCGAAGAAAGCCGACAACCCCGACTGGTACTTCAACGGTCTGGTAGGCCTGCGCATCAACTTGGGTAAGACCTATACCAAGATTGTTCCTCCTGCACCTGTGCCCGAGCCAGAGCCCGAGCCTGTTGTTGAGCCCGAGCCTCAGCCCGTTCCGCAGCCCGTAGTCCAGCCGAAGGTAGAGCCGCTGAAGCGTGAGATCTTCTTCGTGATCAACAAGTGGGAGATTCGCGAGAGCGAACAGCAGAAGGTGAAGGACATCGCCGACTACATGAAAAAGTATCCCAACGCCAAGGTCACCATCACCGGCTATGCCGACGAAGAGACTGGTAACGACGCCATCAACGACAAGCTGGCCGCTAATCGCGCTGACATGGTGGTGAAAGTCCTGCGTGAGGAGTACGGCATCAGCGAGAGCCGCATCAGCTACAGCTCGAAGGGTTCGCGCGTACAGCCGTTCCCCAACGACAACGAAAAGAACCGTGTGACGATTTGTGTCGCTGAGTAAGAGGTTTTTTTCCGGAGATTCCGGATAGCCCGGACAATCCGGATCATCATAATTGGCACAAGCTGGCTTTCCCGGCTTGTGCCAATTGCTTTTATAACCTTAAAACTCCCGAAAAGGTTTGGTGGTTCTTTTCTTTCTTCGTACCTTTGCAGCAAAAAATCAAGCAAGACATGACAACATATACCATTACGGGGCCGGAAACGCTGAATGTGACTGCGACGCTGCCGGCCTCGAAAAGCATCTCGAACAGGGCACTGATTATGAGGGCACTCTCGAGATGCAACTTAGAACTGAAGAACATCAGCGACTGTGACGATACCGACGTGGTGCTAAAGGCTTTGGAAACGATGCCGGAAGTCATCGACATCATGGCTGCAGGCACGGCTATGCGCTTCCTGACCGCCTTCCTCTGTGCTACAAACAACGGTTCACACACGATAACAGGTACGGAACGCATGCGCCACCGTCCTATCCAACCGCTGGTCGATGCCCTACGCCACTTAGGTGCCGACATCGAGTATGCCTGTGAAGAAGGATTCCCTCCACTACGCATCAATGGCAAACGACTGGCTGGCGGCCCGATAGAAATGGCCGGCAACGTCAGTTCGCAGTATGTCTCGGCCCTGCTGATGATCGGTCCGGTAATGGAACATGGGTTAGAACTCCGTCTGACAGGTTCCATCACGTCGCGCCCCTATATCGACCTGACACTGTGGATGATGCGTGAGTTCGGTGCTGATGCTGATTGGAGCAGCGTTGACACCATCACCGTGATGCCAAAGCCATACGACAGGCACACCTCTTATTATATAGAGAACGACTGGAGCGCAGCCAGCTACTGGTACGAAATGGTGGCGCTGAGCAGGCAGCCGGATGCTGAAGTGCGCTTAGAAGGACTGATGGACGGTTCGAAACAGGGTGACTCGTCGGTGAGATATATCTTTAGCCTCTTAGGCATACGTACCATATTTAAAGAGAAAAAGGCTGGAAAACCCACAGTGGTGACGCTGAAGAAAAGCGGGCACAGGGTACCGAAATTAGAATATGACTTCACGGGACAGCCCGATTTGGCCCAAACCGTGGTAGTGACATGCGTGATGATGGGGGTACCCTTCCACTTCACTGGCCTGCACACGCTGAAAATCAAGGAGACCGACCGCATAGAGGCTCTGAAGCGGGAACTACGAAAGTTGGGCTATGTCATCAACGATGTGGACGGCAAGGAATTGGTATGGAACGGTGAACGGTGCGAACCGGAAGCCATGGCAGCCATCGACACGTACGACGACCACCGCATGGCCCTCTCGTTTGCACCTGTGTGCATGAAACAGGAGGTGAGAATCAACAATCCGCACGTAGTCAGCAAGTCGTACCCGGGATTCTGGGAGGAGCTAAGCAAGGCTCAGTTTTTAGTTAAGAGTTAAGAGTTATGAGTTTTGCATTGATTGCCGTGGGAGCCATCGTGGTGCTGGGCGTGGTGGCAGCTTTGACGTCGATAGGCAGTAAAGAAGAGCCTATCGTGGAGGGCAAGGACTGCTCAACATGCAGCAGCATGAAGGACGGCTCGTGCAAGATAGCATGCCTGATGGAAGAGAAAAAACTGCGAGAAAGCAATAAAAAGGAGGAAAGCATCGTTTAAACTATAGGGTCAATGGGGCCTATAGGACTAATGGGACCTATGGGACCTATGGGGCCTATGGGACCAATAAGAACAAGAACATGCGTAGAAGAGAACATATCTGGGTGATACTTGCCATCGTCTTCATGATGATGGCAGGCTGTTCTACGCATAAGAACACGTCGAAAAGCCGGTGGTGGCAGTCGTTCACCGCCCGTTATAACACTTACTATAACGGCAGCCAGGCCTACATCGACGGCTCGTTAGAGAAAGAGAAGGGCAACAAGGACAATTTCACCGAGATGCTGCCACTGAACATGGTGGGCAACAAGCAGAGCCGCACATTGGGCAAGGGCAACTTCGACCGTGCGGTGGAGAAAAGCGAGAAAACCATCAAGCAGCATAGTATCAAGGTCAAGCCCGAATGGAACAAGTCGCGACGGAAGACGGCAAAAGACAAGGAATGGCTGAACCGCAAGGAGTACAACCCATTCCTGTGGAAGGCATGGCTACTGTTAGGCAAGGCACAGTTCCAGAAAGGCGAGTTCGACGAGGCTGCCGCCACCTTCAGTTACATGAGCCGACTGTACCAGACGCAACCCATGCAGAACGCAATAGCGCGGGCATGGCTGACCCAGAGCTATTTAGAGATAGACTGGCTCTACGATGCCGAGGACATCATCCGTAATATTCACCGCGACTCCATCCACTATAAGGCTCAGGCCGACTGGGATCATGCGATGGCTAACTATCTGATTAAGAGCAAGGAATACGAGCATGCCCTACCCTACCTGCGCAAGACCATCAAGCATGAGAAGCGCAAGACACAGAAAGCCAGACTCTGGTACCTGACAGGACAGATAGAGACAGAGCTGGGTCACCGAGAACAAGCCTATAAGGCCTACCGGAAGGTAATCCGTCAGAACCCGCCCTACGAGACAGAGTTCAATGCCCGCATCGCCCAGACCGAGGTGATGGCCAAGGGCAACTCAAAGAAAATGATTAGCAAGCTACGCCGCATGGCCCGCAGCGACAAGAACAAGGACTATCTGGATCAGGTGTACTACGCCATGGGCAACATCTACCTGATGCAGAATGACACCACGGGTGCCATTGCTGCCTACGAGAAGGGCAACGAGAAGGCCACACGCAGCGGTATAGAGAAAGGTGTGCTGCTGTTGCGCTTGGGCGGTCTGTACTGGGACAAGGAGAAATACAACGATGCTCAGCGCTGCTATGGCGAGGCCATCGGTCTGCTCGACAAAGACCGTCCCGACTATGAAGAGCTGTCGAACCGCTCGAAGGTGCTTGACGAACTGGTGCCCCATACCGACGCCGTACAACTTCAGGACTCGCTGCAGGAACTGGCCAAGATGAGCGAGGACGACCGCAATGCTGCCATCGACCGCGTGATTGAGGCACTGAAGAAGAAAGAGAAGGAAGAACGCGACAAGGCCCGAGAGGCCGAGGTGGAGCAGGCCTTGCAGAAACAAGGTGCCACAGGACAACGCAACCAGCGTCCTACCAACACAGCTCAGAATAGCACCCAACAGCAGAACGGAGCGTGGTATTTCTATAATCCCATGGCCGTGAACCAAGGCAAGCAGCAGTTCCAGAAGTTGTGGGGCAAGCGAGAGAATGCCGACAACTGGCGCCGACAGAACCAAACGGTGGTAAACTTAGAAGCCTCGGAGCCAACGGAAGCCGGCGACAGCATCGCCACCGACCTGGCTGTGGACGGAGAAACGCCCTTAGCCAACGACTCCATAGCAAGCGAAACAGCAGGCGAAGCACAGGCAAAAGAAGGCGAAGCCGCAGACACCCTGGCCAACGACCCGCACAACCGCGAATACTATCTGGCACAGATACCTTTTACAGAAGAGGACATCGAAGCGAGCAACCTGCTGATCATGGACGGCCTTTACAACTCGGGCGTTATCTTCAAAGACAAGCTCGACAACTTGAAGCTCGCCGAGAAACAATTGTTGCGACTGACCAACCAGTATCCTACGTTCAGCCAGATGGACCAGGCATGGTATCACCTGTTCCTGCTATATTCACGTATGGGCAAGCACGACACGGCCGAAGCCTGTCTGAGCCACTTGAAGGCCGACTTCCCCGAAAGCCAGTGGACCATTCTGCTGAGCGACCCGTACTATGAAGAGAACGCACGTTTCGGAGCGCATATTGAGGACTCGCTTTATGCCGCCACCTACGAGGCTTTCAAAAAGGACAGCTACCAGGAGGTGTTTGCTAACGCCCGCATCTCTGCCGAACGTTTCCCGTTGGGTGAGAACCGCGCGAAATTCCTTTTTATCGACGGTCTGAGCCGTCTGAACGAAGGCGATGCGAAAGGGTGCGTGGAGCAGCTGAAACAAGTGGTTGAGAAATATCCAAAGAGCGAGGTCAGCGAAATGGCTGGCATGATTGTGAAAGGCGTACAGGAAGGCAAGCCCCTCCATGGCGGTAAGTTCGATCTGGGCGATGTATGGTCACGCCGCGACCTGACACTGAACGAGGACTCTACACAGACAGATACGCTGTCGGCCGAACGTAACACCGAGTTCCTGTTTATCTTGGCTTATCAGCCTGACTCACTCTTATTGTCAGCCAACGGAGACCCTGTCAAGGCTGAGAACCAGCTGCTCTTCGAGATGGCCCGCTACAATTTCTCGAACTTCATGGTTAGAAACTTCGACATCAGCATTGAGCAGACGGGCAGCGGCATACATCGAATGACCATCAGTGGTTTCCTCAACTTTGACGAAGCCCTGCAATACGCCCGCCAACTCTATGCCGACGACCACATGGCCGACGTGGTACGCCCATGCCGTTCTATCGTTATCAGCACCCATAACCTCGCCCTGATAGGCTCACGCTACAGCTATCGCGACTACGACGAGTTCTATGAACGTACGTTCTTGCCTCTTCAGATTAGCGACGAGGAACTGCTGATGATTCCTGAGAGCATAGAGCAACCTGACGAAGACGACCTTCCTGCAGAAAACACGGAAGAAGAGGACGGCCAGGGCAACAGCAGCGACTTCGACATTGACGACCTCTTCTGAGCCACGTACTTCCCTTTTTAGCATCGGATTTACACGGATTTTGACGGACTTTGACGGTACATTACCAAGGTTTTCTCTATATTTCTATGACGAGATTATTGCTATCTTCTTTAGTGTATCGTCATACCTCACCTATTTTTTTGACTATACAGTAGGTAAAAAGTAAATCAGTTCACCACACTGGCCTTCAGCGAGCGAAACAGGTAATAACAGTTTTGTTATATAGGAGTCATTACGGTAAAAATCTGTGTATATCCGTGTATATCCGATGCCATGAAAAGAGCGTGTACATCCGATGCCGTGAAAATCCGTGTATATCCGATGCCATGAAAAGAGCGTGTACATCCGATGCCGTGTAGATCCGTGTGCATCCGATGCCATGAAAAGAGCGTGTACATCCGATGCCGTGTAGATCCGTGTGCATCCGATGCAAAAAAAAAAGACTCCCACGAGAGTCCGCAGGAGTCTGATGTAGAAAGATATGTGTATTATTAGTCGCGGCGAGAACCTAAGATGCGGAGCAGGTAGATGAAGAGGTTGATGAAGTCGAGGTAAAGCGATAGCGCACCGAGGAGCGCCAGTTTCTGAAGTCCTTCACCTGCATCGGGAGCCTGCAGCAGCATCTGCTTGATCTTCTGCACATCGTAGGCTGTCAGTCCCACGAAGATAAGAACGCCAAGATAATTCACAATCATCTCCAAGCCACTGCTTTTCAGGAAAATGTTGACAATAGTTGCAATGATGATGCCAATGAGTGCCATGAGCAGAATCTTACCCCATGACGAGAGGTCGGTCTTCGTAAAATAGCCGAAGGCAGACATGGCCGCAAATGTTCCTGCCGTGATGAAGAACACGCTCGTAATCGATGACATGGTGTAAACCAAGAAGATGACTGACAGCGTGGCACCATTGATAATAGAGTAGAGCACGAACATAATCGTTGCCGTGGTGAGCGACAGGCGGTTGATGGCAGCCGAGAGTCCGAACACCAACGCGAACTCAGCGATAATCAGTCCCCAGAACACGATCTGGTTCGAGAAGATCATCGGGAGGATGGATGGGCTTGATGCCACGTAGTAAGCCGTAAAGCCTGTGATGACCAGGGCCAAGGCCATCCAAGTGAACACCTTGCGCATAAGCACAGGAAAAGCCTCAGACATGGAAAGTTCACGTTCACGAGCGTTGATGCCCGACATGCCATAGTCGAGGTCAGAACGAGTGTAATCTCTGATTTCTTTCATTTCTTTATCATGTTTTATTTTGTTGATAGGACCATGCAACAGTGTGACAACACAATCCGCCATGTCCCTTTGGCGGCAAAGTTACGAAAAAAAAGGATAATGATGAAGGGAAGAGTGAAAAATTAACTGCTGTGAATAATTTTTCACTTTTAAGCATTTTTCCCTCCGAAGGTCTCCTCAGAGAGATCGGCGAAAAAATCATGCTGCAGCACGACACAGATACGCGACAATAACTTGACGTTCATGTCATCGCGCTTGAAGATGTCATAAACGTTCGTCCGTTCGCAAGGTATCTCCTCTGCAAGCCACTTGGCGGTATGTCCCTGTGCTAAGAGGACCTGTCTGATTCTGCTTCCAATCTTCATTGTCTGATTCCGGATAATTTACGTTTGCAAAGGTACGTATTATTACCCATTTAGACAAGCAGGAAAACGAATGCAAACAAACAGAAGGTATCAAACAGCAGTTAAGTGGGAAAAATTAGACAATAAGCGGGCAAAAATATTTCGGGCAACAACAAAAAACTATTTACAAATCATACCTGTAGGTATCGTAACAGACGGCCCTGCCGCCAAAGCCCAGTTTCTGGAAAAGCAACGGGGCAACGACCTCGCAGCTGTCTTCCTGTGCCGAAGTGCCGAAGTCGAAATACCGCTGCTGCCAGGAGCGCGAAAGAAGGTTGTCGAAGAGCATGTCGAGCACGCCAAGTTGTTTTCCTTCCTCCGAAGCCGAGATATACTGAGTATGAACGACGTTGGGTGTCAGATAGAGAATCGTCCCGCCAAGCATCCTGCCTTCGGCATCTGCCGCCACATAGAGACGGATAGCGTCGGGAAAACGGCTCATCAGCAACCGCATCTCTTCGAGCGAATGTACCGGTGAGGCTGCATAGCGAAGTCGAAGGTTATCGACAAGGATACGCCAGAAAGACTGCAAATCACGACTCTCACTGATCACGATGCCATTGTGTAATGCTTTGCGCAGTCCACTACACCTTGACTCCGTAAACGGGATGCGCCTGTCGAACACGATGGTGGAAGAGACATTTCGTGACAGCAACACCGCCCTGCAACGCACGAAAAGCGCATAGAGGTCTTCCTCGGCTGGTATACGATGGTAGATATGAGGCACCGGCTTGTAGACTACATGGGAAAGACCGTCGCGCCGCAGTTGCTCGTTGATTGCGAGGAAAGCATCGCAAACGCCATCGGCAGTGGCATCCCGTCCAAGAAGCAGTCCTCCGTAGGTCAGTCCTTGATGTGAATGGAACACGGCTCCCCGCACATTTCCGGGCAGCATTGCATATAGCTTCCCACGTTTAAACACCATGAGGGAATGGTCGGTGAAACGGTCGGCATGATAGTCCATATAGTCACGTGAGAACAGGAACGTAGCATTCCTTGCCTTCGTTACAAAGGCGTCCCATACGGGTTTGTCGGCGGGAGTGTATCTTCTTACTTCGAACATCTGACGCAGCTTAGGAATTCGTCGTAGTCATAGATATACTCCTGCTCGTCAAACAGTTCCGATGCCAACACCAAACAGACGGCTCCACTGGAGAAGTCCTCAAGGGTTCGCCATACGCCCGTCCCCACATACAGTCCCTGATAAGGATGGTTCAGGTGGAAGGTCTGACGGTCACTGCCATCGAACACCTCGACATCGAACGATCCGCTGACGGCAATGATGATTTCCTCGCAAGTACGATGGGCATGTCCACCACGACGCTCACCCGAAGGCACGTCGTAGGTCCAGTAGACGCGGGCAATGTCGAACGGTATGTTCTTCATCTGCTCGGCCACCGTCAGGTTGCCACGCGGGTCAACAATCTTCGGCAAGTCAATGATTCTGGATTTTTCTGGATTCATTTCAGTAACAATCTATGGATGGGTTGGAGGAAAAGGCGGTCGGTGAGCCAGCTCAGCAGGATGACCATAGTCACGCATAAGGTCAACATCAGGCTGTAAGACAAAGATGGCAACAAGCGCATAAGCACCGCAATAGCCAATGGGTGGATGAGAAACACAGGCATGCTCAACGATCCTAACCATTGCAGGGGACGAGTCTTCAAGAGACAGGCGACAGGGCCACGTGCATTGGCAAATACCGGTATGAATGGCAGGAGTACAAGCCAGAAGAGCGGTGCGTTACGAAGTTTCTCATCGACATAAGGATAGGCGACAAGTACCAAGGTCAACGCCACCACCAGCAACAACTCGAACCAAACTGGAGGTACAAAAGAACGATGGTCTGCATAATACCTGCCAAGCACGATGCCCATGTAGAAGTCAAAGCAACGGACCAAGGGATTGACGTAAAGAATGTTATTTATCAGATTGTAGGGCACCACAAGATAGACCACCATGCAAGCTATCACAGCAACTATCGTAAGCCTTCGTGATGCATGCCTGTAGAGCCAAGGGAACACTATATAGCAGAAGAGCATGCAGGAGAGAAACCACGACACGCTATTGCAGGAGAAATAGTAGTCCTTTAAGGGTACCCAGCACTGCAACAGCAGCACGTTGAGCACTACGCGCAAATCGATAGGCGGCCGGCTGATCATCAATACAGCTACGAGACAAAGCAGATGCAGGGGATAGATTTTCAGCAGCCGACGGCACATAAAGCTGCGGAAGCTGAACGTTGCCTGACTGATCTTTTGTCCATAGCCCAAGGAGAGCACGAAACCGCTGAGCACAAAGAAGAACACCACGCCACCATCACCCCCGACATCGAACGCACCGATGCCGTCGTAGGCAAAGTGCGACATGAATATCATCATCACGAAGATGAAGCGGAGCGATTGCAGCGTGGGTATCATAATGGATTAATGCTCGAATTTGGTGTAGGGGTCGGTACCGAGAACGGTCTTGGCCAATCGCTTGGCCTTCGAGCGCAGGGCATCCACATCGTCGCCCACCTCACCATAGCAGAGCACTACGCCCATGCGGCGGCCCTTATGGGCTTCGGGCTTGCCAAAGATGCGTATGCGGGTGCGGTCTTCCTTCAAGGCATCTACAAAGTTATAGTCGAGCAGCGAGCGGTCAACGGGTGTAGAAGCTTCCTTGGGCGAGAGGATGACAGCCGAGGCACCGGCATGCTCCAGATGGATGCCCGCAATGGGCAGGCCGAGGACGGCACGCAGGTGCAGCTCGAACTCGGAAAGGTTGGTGGTGTGGCCGAGGGTTACCATACCTGTGTCATGCGGACGGGGCGACAGTTCGCTAAAGATAACCTCGCCCTGCTTGGTCAGGAAGAACTCCACACCCCAGATGCCGGCACCTGTCAGCGCACGAGTCACCTTGTCGGCCATTGTCTGAGCCTGTTTCAGGGCTTCATCGCTGATCTTATAGGGTTGCCACGACTCACGATAGTCACCCGCTTTCTGTACGTGGCCGATTGGAGGACAGAACAGCGTGGGCCTGCCATGCTGCTGGGTGACGGTGAGGAGCGTGAACTCAGAGTCGAAGTCGATGAATTCCTCGATAATCACTTCCTTTACGTCACCGCGACTTCCCTCCATAGCTTCCTTGAAAGCCGTCTCGAGTTCACCCTCGTTATGCACATAGCTTTGACCGTGACCACTTGAAGACATCAGCGGCTTGACCACGCAAGGGAAACCAATCTCGTCGGCAGCAGCCTTGAACTCCTCGAAGGTCTTGGCATAGAAATACTTCGCCGTTCTTAGTCCAAGTTCCTTGGCAGCCAGATCGCGGATGGCGCGGCGGTTCATAGTGTAGTTCACAGCACGCGCCGACGGCACCACCTGAATGCCCTGCTCCTCGAACTTAAAGAGGCGCTCCGTACGGATGGCTTCAATCTCCGGCACAATGATATCGGGCTTATGTTTGTTCACTACCGCCTCAAGGGCGTCGCCATCGAGCATGGAGAACACCTCGCGCTCGTCGGCCACCTGCATGGCTGGGGCATTATCATAACGATCGCAGGCAATGACATACTGGCCGGCACGCATGGCGGCAATCACAAACTCCTTGCCCAGTTCGCCTGAGCCTAATAATAGTATCTTTTTCATACGGCAAGGGGGTATGCGGCAAAACCGCATAACACACTATTTAGCGGTTTTTATACATGTTTTCGTAATACTTCTGGTAGTCGCCGGAGGTGACGTTGTCGAGCCATTCCTGGTTATCAAGATACCATCGGACGGTCTTTTCGATGCCCTCCTCGAACTGGAGACTTGGCTCCCAACCGAGTTCCTTCTGGAGCTTCGAGCTGTCGATGGCATAGCGGAGGTCATGGCCTGCACGGTCGGTGACGAAAGTGATGAGATCCATGTCCTCTCCCTCCTTGCGGCCGAGCAGACGGTCGACAGTATTGATGAGCACGCGAATGATGTCGATGTTCTTCCACTCGTTGAAACCACCGATGTTGTATGTCTCAGCGATGAGTCCCTGATGGAAGATAAGATCGATGGCACGTGCATGGTCCTCAACAAACAACCAGTCGCGCACATTCTCGCCCTTGCCATAGACGGGCAGCGGTTTGCGGTGACGGATGTTATTAATAAAAAGAGGTATCAGCTTCTCTGGGAACTGGAAAGGACCGTAGTTGTTCGAGCAGTTCGTCACGATGACAGGCATGCCGTAGGTGTCGTGGTAGGCACGAACGAAGTGGTCGCTCGATGCCTTGGCGGCAGAATACGGCGAGTGGGGATTGTACTTCGTGGTCTCCAAGAAGAACTGGTCGCCGTATGCCAAGTGGTGCTCTGCCGAAGAAGCCGTCGTGGTGAACGGAGGCTCGATACCCTCAGGGTGCGTCAGTTCCAGTGCACCATAGACCTCATCCGTCGAGATGTGGTAGAAACGCTTGCCCTCGTAACGCTCCGGCAGCGACTCCCAGTAGAGTTTGGCAGCCTGCAGCAGCGACAGTGTACCCATGACGTTAGTCTTGGCAAACGTAAACGGGTCTTTGATGGAGCGATCCACGTGGCTCTCGGCAGCGAGGTGGATGATGCCGTCCACCTTCTTGTCCTGCATCAGCTGGTAGAAAGCGTCGAAGTCGCAGATGTCCATCTTCACAAACTCGTAGTTGGGCTTGTCCTCGATGTCCTTGAGGTTAGCGAGATTGCCCGCATACGTCAACTTATCCAAATTAATGATGTGGTAATCGGGATACTTGTTCACAAACAGGCGCACCACGTGGCTTCCAATGAAGCCTGCGCCACCAGTAATGACAATTGTTCTCTTCATAGTTCTATTCTGTTTTGTTCTTTTTGTATCGTTGATAGAGCCCCAGCACAAACATGACGAGGAACGCCGTACCGAAAGTGTTTGCAGCATCCTCCCACGACTTATCGATGCCCAGTATATACCATAATAACGTGATAACCGTGGCAACTATTGTGTCTTGTACTAAATTAATAAGCCATTCTCTCATTTTCTGTAGTCTTTAATCTGAAAGAGTGATAACCTCTAAGTCCTTGAACGTTGCACCGTCGATGACGAGGCGCATGAGCGTGCGCTCCTTGTGCCAGCCCTGCAGGCCAGCGGCACCAGGGTTTAGGTGGAGCAGGCCCAATGTACGGTCGTACTTTACTTTAAGGATATGTGAGTGACCGGCGATGAAAAGCTGGGGCGGCTTTGCATAGAGCGTACCACGTATGGAAGCATCGTAGTTGCCAGGATAGCCTCCGATGTGCTTGATAAGCACGTCGACGTCCTCGCACTTGAAGCGGTTCAACTCACGGTACATCAGTCGCAGGTCGCCACCGTCGCAGTTGCCACAGACAGCACGGAAGGGACGAAAGGCAGCGAGCTTGTCGGCCACTTCGACGGTGCCGATGTCGCCGGCATGCCATATCTCGTCGCAGGGTTCGAAGTAGTGCAGATACTTCGGATCCCAATAGCCGTGGGTGTCGCTGAGAATGCCTATTGTTTTCATTTTTTCTTTAATGGGGCTAATGAGGCCAATGGGGCTTATAGGGCTAATGAGACTTATAGGCCGAAGCGTTTGCGCACGAACTCGGCAATAAGGTGTTCGGTCTCGGTTACGCCAAGGATGCTGGAGTCGATACATAGGTCGTAGCCAGCGGCATGGCCCCACTTCTTTCCCGTATAATAATTATAGTAGGAAGCACGGCGACTCTCTACCTGCTCAATCCGTCTGACAGCCTCCTCACGCGAGCAGTTTTTTTCTTTCATAAAGAGCTGGGCACGGGCATCGATAGAGGCCGTAATGAAGATATTCACCACATTGGGGAAGTCGCGCAGCACATAGTCGGCACAGCGGCCAACAAAGACGCACGAGCCTTCCTGAGCAGCCTTGATAATGGCATCGCTCTGAAACTTAAACAGCCCTTCCTGCGAGAAGTTGCTCTGATAGAAGCTGTTGCCTATGCCGTTGTTGCCATAGGGCAGATGGAGGAAGGAGCGCAGGAATCCCTTACGCTCGTCGCTACGCTTGAAGAACTCCTCGGAGAAACCACTCTCCTTGGCAGCGAGATTCAGCAGTTCGCGGTCGTAATACTTCGCTTGGAATTCCACGGCCAGCAGACGTCCTATCTCAAGTCCGCCTGCGCAGACCTGACGTCCAATATTAATGATGAGATGGTTGTTCATGAGCCTTGATTTTTCTGAGATACCACATAAGAATAGGGATGGTCATGGCAAATGACCCGAAGTCGCTTGCAGGCATACTGTACCACACACCGTCAAGTTCGAAGAACAGCGGGAACACATAGGCCATGGGCAGCAACATAAACAGCTGGCGCGAGAGCGAGAGGAAAATACTGACGCGCACCTTGCCGATACACTGGAAGAAGTTGGTGATGATTGCCTGAGAAGCCACGACAAAGAACACCAGCATGTCAATCTTCAAACCACGCGCCGAGAGCTGCAAAAGCGTCTCGTCGGTAGTAAACAACCGTGCAATCTCTCGCGGGAACAGCATCGACAGCGTCCAACCTATCAGCAAGATGACCGTACCCACGGCGATAGAAAGCCATAGACAGCGCAGCATGCGGTCGAACTTCTGTGCTCCATAGTTGTAGCCAATGATAGGCTGCATGCCCTGGGTAACCCCCATCACAAACATGAAAAACACCATGACCATGGAGTTGGCTATCGAGTAGGCGCCAACAGCCATGTCGCCACCATAGCGCACAAACTGGTTGTTCATAAAGATAACAATGACACACGACGTGGCCTGCATGAGGAAGGGCGAGATGCCGATGGCTATAATATTGCGCACGAGATCGGCCTTCAACTTGTAGATGCCGCGCTTCAGGTGGAGCAATTCCTTGGGACGGCTGAACAGCCACATCTGCCAGCACAAGGCAAGCGACTGCGAGACAACTGTAGCCAATGCCGCACCACGTATGCCCCAACGGAACCACCACACAAACATAATGACCAGCACTATGTTACAGCCTACGGTGAAGAGTACCGAATACATGGCGTGGCGCGGTTTGCCCGAAGCACGGAGCACAGCATTCATACCAAAGTACATGTGAGTAATCACGTTTCCTGCCAGAATGACCTGCATAAACTCACGGGCGTATGGCAGCGTAGCGTCCGAGGCGCCGAAGAACCGCAGGATGGGGTCTAAGAAAGCCATGCTCACCACCATGAACAAAAGACCAATGATAAGATTCAGCGTTACAGTATTGCCCAACAAGTGCTGAGCCGTCTGATAGTCACGCTGTCCCAACTTCACACTAATACACGTCGAGGCACCCACACCCACACACGCTCCGAAAGCTGCGCTCAGGTTCATGAACGGGAAGGTAATGCCTAAGCCTGCAATGGCCTCGGGGCCGACGACCTGTCCGATGACCGATCGGTCAATGATATTATACAGGGAGCTGGCAACCATGGCCACTATGGCAGGCAGGGCATACTGCCAGAGCAGTGCGCCCACGGGCTTTGTGCCCAGTTCCAATGCTGCTTTCTTATTATCCATAATTAACGTGCAAAGGTAAACATTTTCCTCGACACTACCAAATTAATTTGGCAGTTCGAAAAAAAAGTAGTACCTTTGCGCCATCAAAAAGACCACCAATAACGATGTACCGTATACTTATCATCCTGCTGTTGATTATTGCTGCCGGCCCTGCCGCCGGTGCGAAAAAGAAATATCCAGGGCCAAAGACCTATGTCTACCGCTACTATCTGCGCGACAAGCAGGGATGCGGTTTTTCCCTTGACCGTCCTTCACATTTCCTTTCGGCCAAGGCCATTGAGCGCCGCAAGCGCCAGCGACTGAAGGTCGACTCGACCGATTTGCCCGTGAGCCGTCGTTACACCGAGCTGTTCCGCATAGCCAACACCGAAGTGTTAGGCACAAGCAGATGGAACAATACTATCGTCGTGCGCTCACGTGACAGCCTGTTGCTGCGACAGCTGGCTCAACTGCCCTGCGTCAGAGATGCAAGAATGGTATGGCAGTCGCCCGACTCCATTGAGAAAAAAGAGGACATTGAATGGAAAGTACGTGAACAGTTCCAAAAGTGGGACTCGGTCAAGAACGATCCTTACGGCATGAGCCGCCACCAGATTGAGATGCTGGGCGGCGAACGGCTGCACGAGATAGGACTGCGAGGCGAGGGCATGACCATTGCCGTGCTCGACGGCGGTTTCCTTAACGTCAACCGCATTCCCTGTCTCAGCGAGGTGCAGATAGCAGGTGTGAAAGACTTTGTAGCACCGAAGAACACGCCTCATGCCCCACGCCCTTCTGACGATTTCTTTGAAGGTATCGACCACGGTACCAAGGTGTTATCAGTCTTAGCAGCACAGGCTCCAGAGGTGATTCTTGGCACAGCCACCGAAGCCACCTACTGGCTGTTGCGCTGCGAAGACCCCGATACCGAACAACCTATTGAAGAAGACTACTGGACTATGGCAGCCGAATATGCCGATTCGGCGGGTGTCGACATCATCAGCTCATCGTTAGGCTATAATGAATATGACAACGGCATTGGCACCTACCGGCTGCAAGACCTCGACGGAAAGACGGCTCTTATCTCGCGTACGGCATCGATGCTGGCCCGGAAGGGCATCGTCCACTGTAACTCGGCCGGCAACTCTGGTATGAACTCGTGGAAGAAGATTGGTGTTCCTGCCGACGCGCGCGACATTCTGACCGTAGGTGCCGTGAACAGCGAGGGAAAGATTGCCGTGTTCTCAAGTGTAGGACCGTCTCAGGACGGACGCGTGAAACCCGATGTTGTAGCTCAGGGATCGCCCACGGCCCTCGTCTCAGGCAAAGGCATGCTGGCTCACGACATGGGCACATCATTCTCCACACCCCTCGTAGCAGGCCTCGTGGCCTGCCTATGGCAGGGACTTCGGCAGAAGACTGCCTTGGAGATTATGGACTTGGTGCGGCGCAGCGCCAACCTCTACGAAGAGCCTGACAACATCTACGGCAACGGCACACCCGACTTCTGGAACGCCTATATGATAGGACAATCGAAGTAGATTTCCATTAGCCCAATTAGCCCCATTCGCCCCATTAGCCCTATGCCACAAAACTCCCTCACCCTCTTAGAACTGAACAGCCTCGTGCGCCAGGTCATTGAACAGTCGATGCCCCGCGAGTACTGGGTGGAGGCCGAGCTGGCAGAATGTCGCGAGAACCGCGGCCACTGCTACATGGAACTTGTAGAAAAGGACGAGTTGAGCAACACTCCCGTAGCACGCGCCTCAGCCAAATGCTGGCGCACGACATGGGCTGTGGTGCAGCCTCACTTCGAGCGCACCACCGGCCAGCGGCTGCATGCAGGCATGAAGGTGCGACTGAAAGTCTACGCGCAGTTTCACGAGGCTTTCGGCTTTTCATGGATTGTAACCGACATTGACGCGACATTCACCCTTGGCGATTTGGCCCGACGGCGACAGGAGATTATCCGAAAGCTGAAGGAAGAGGGCATCTTCGATTTGCAGCGCGAACTCGAGCTGCCCCTGTTCTGCCAGCGCATCGCAGTCATCTCGGCACAAAACGCTGCCGGCTACGGCGACTTCTGCCGTCAACTGGAAGACAACGAGTATGGCTTCCAGTTCCAAACCCAACTTTTCCCTGCCGTGATGCAGGGCGAACAGGTGGAAAAGAGTATCATCACAGCGCTGAACCGTATTTACAGTGTAGAGTGTAGAACGGAGAATGTAGAGTTTGCTACCGCGTCAGAATCTACTGCTCCAGAATCTACTGCGGTAGCAAACTCTACACTCTACACTCTACACTCTACACTCTCAACGTTCGACTGTGTCGTCATCATCCGTGGCGGTGGTTCGACGAGCGACCTGTCGAGCTTTGATACGCTGGCACTGGCCGAAAACGTGGCACAGTTCCCTTTGCCCATCATTACCGGCATAGGCCACGACCGTGACGAAAGCGTGCTCGACATGGTATCGCACACCCGTGTAAAAACGCCTACGGCAGCGGCAGCCTTTCTGATAAGCCACCTGAAACAAGTGCTCGACCGCATTGAGAACAGCGAGGAACGCATCCTGCGCCATGTACAGAGCATCATGGAAGTAGAACGGCTGCGACTCACAAGACTTTCGGAACGTATTCCCACCCTGTTCTCTTTAGTAAGCACAAAACAGACGGCCCTTCTCGATTCGACCGTCCAACGGCTGTCAGCAGCCATTGCCCAGCGAATAGAACGCGAACAGACAAAATGTTCAATGCTCAATGTACAATGTTCAATGGCTATCAATCAGCATCTGCTAAAAGAGAGGCACCGCCTGGAGTTGCTCGAACAGCGCGCCACGTCGCTCGACCCCGCCCTGCTGCTCAAGCGCGGCTACAGCATCACTCTGTACAAGGGACATGCCGTGCGCAATGCCGCCAGCCTAAAGCCTGGTGACCAGATAGAGACCCGACTCAACGAAGGCACCATACACTCCACCGTATTGCCATAGAGCCAATTAGCCCAATAAAACCCACAAAACCCTACCATTCACATGAAGTACGAAGAAGCCCTACAACAACTCGAGACCATCGTCCGCAAGATGGAAGCCGGCGAATACGACATCGACGAACTCTCGGAAAAGCTGAAAGAAGCACAGAAGCTCATCAAACTGTGCAAGGACAAGCTAACCAAAACCGATGCCGAAATCAAGAAAATACTTGATAAAGAATAGCCGAAATATTTGGCTGTTTCACTTTTTTGCCGTACCTTTGCCCCGATGAACCAGAAAAAGAAACGGGAACGCATCACGCAGAGTGAGAAGAAAGAAGCTTACAAGGAGGCCAGTAGGTTTGTGCTCGACATATCAAAGCTGGTCTTCGCAGGTGTCATCTTAGGCTGTATCATGGGAATGGACATTGACAAAAACTGGGTTTTTGCTATCGGCTCCATGATTGTCATCGTTCTCATCAGCTTTGGGGCGTGGCTTTATTATATTGCAATAAAAAAATTTTAAGATATGGCATTTCTCATTGTTACTGGAGCTATGACTCTTTTTTTAGGCATTTGTGTCCTTCTTGCAACTATCTACGCATATAAGGATAGTCGGCATGATACCATATTAGAATAATAATAACCAACAATACAATATGAAGAATTTAGACTGGGGAAACCTTTCGTTCGGTTACATGAAGACCGACTACAACGTCCGTTGCTACTATCGCGACGGCAAGTGGGGTGAGATTGAAGTCTGCTCCGACGAGTATCTGAAAATGCACATGGCTGCCACCTGCCTGCACTACGGACAGGAAGCCTTCGAGGGTCTGAAAGCCTATCGCTGCCCCGACGGTAAGGTGCGCATCTTCCGTGTTGACGAGAACGCAGCCCGCCTGCAATCAACATGCCGCGGCATCATGATGCCCGAGGTATCTACAGAACTTTTCACAGAGATGGTGAAGAAGGTAGTGCGCCTGAATCAGGAGTGGATTCCTACTTATGAGAGCGGTGCTACGCTGTACATCCGTCCGTTGCTTATCGGTACAAGTGCCCAGGTGGGCGTTCATCCTTCCAAGGAGTACTGCTTCCTTATCTTTGTCACGCCCGTAGGCCCGTATTTCAAGGGTGGATTCGCTGCAAATCCTTATGTGATTATCCGCGACTACGACCGCTCGGCTCCGCTTGGAACGGGTAAGTATAAGGTCGGTGGCAACTACGCTGCCTCGTTGTTTGCCAACAACCTGGCCCACGAGAAGGGCTACGCCTGCGAATTCTATCTGGACGCCAAGGAGAAGAAATATATGGACGAGTGCGGTGCTGCCAACTTCTTCGGCATCAAGAACAACACCTATATCACTCCGAAGTCGACCTCTATCTTGCCTTCTATCACCAACAAGTCGTTGATGCAAGTCGCTGAAGACTTAGGCATGAAGGTAGAGCGTCGCCCCATTCCCGAGGAAGAACTGGAGACCTTCGAGGAAGCAGGTGCCTGCGGAACAGCTGCCGTCATCAGCCCCATCAGCTATATCGACGACCTCGACACTGGCAAGCGCTACTCCTTTGGCGACAAGCCCGGCCCCGTATCAAAGAAGCTCTTCGACACGCTGCGTGGTATTCAGTACGGCGAGATAGAGGACAAACACGGATGGACAACCGTGGTCATTGAATAATTGAACTCATTTGTACATACACGATTATGGATACTATTTCCGGATACAAAGACAGAGCGATAGCATCGCTCAGTGGCAAATGGGGCACAGCTGCGCTTGCTGTCCTCATCTACTGTTTGATTATCTACGCAGGATCGTTTATCACCATGATAGTCTTCGGCGATTCAGCTATCGGCACAGTGATTAGCGGCATCTGGTCGTTGGCATGTATACCACTCGGCTGGGGACTGGCCATCTACTTCCTCGACATAAGCCGCGAAAACAATCCGCAGTTCAGCCAACTGTTCGACGGCTACAAGGATGTTCTGCGCATCATTCTGACCTACCTGTGTTTTGCCATCGCTGTCGGTATCGGTTTCTTGTTGCTCATTGTGCCTGGCATCATCATTGCACTGATGTTCTCGCAGGCACCCTTCATCCTGAAGGACAACACCGAACTCGGTGCCTTTGAAGTGCTGTCGAAGAGTGCCAACATGATGAAAGGCCACAAGATGGATCTCTTCCTCCTGGGATTGAGCTTCATAGGATGGGGCATCCTGGCCATGCTCACCATGGGACTGGGCTTCTTTCTGCTATTTCCTTATATGTACACAAGCTTTGCTCATTTCTATGACGACTTGAGAAAGGAGTACGCCATGTAGGCGAAGATTGACTTATTGAAGAGGTGGAAATCGCGCGAGTGATTTCCACCTCTTTTATATTATTAAACTGATATTAACCGCTCCATAGTATGGACTCCCTCTGACACCAAAACAAGTTGTTTTGGTATTCAAAGAAGTATGTTTTCGAGTCGAAAGAAGTATTCTTTGCTAACCAAAACAACTTGTTTTACTTTTCGTTTCCTTCTCCGTCACACCATCAGGGAGTATCCGCCGAGTATCCGTTGCATAGCTTTTTGTGCAAGAAAACAGACGAAAAAGTTTGCTGTCTCAGTTTTTTTGTATACATTTGCAGACGCATATCGCAAGAGAACAGCACTATGAGCAAAGGAAAACTGGCAAAGTTTGCCGACTTGGAGACCTACGGCAACGTGTTTCAATATCCCTATAGGGCCATGGAAGCCCTGCCGGAGTTTGAAATGCGAGGCCACTGGGGCGAACAATATTTCAAGAACGACCACCCCATCGTATTGGAACTGGGCTGCGGCAAGGGCGAATACACCGTGGAACTGGCCAAGCAGCATCCCGACAAGAACTTCATCGGTGTCGACATCAAGGGTGCCCGTCTGTGGACTGGTGCTACACAAGCTTTGCGCGAAGGTCTCGGCAACGTGGCCTTCCTGCGCACAAACATCGAGATTATCGACCGCTTCTTTTCCGAAAACGAAGTTGAAGAACTTTGGCTCACGTTCAGCGACCCGCAGATGAAGAACCCGAGGAAACGACTCACCAGCACTTTCTTCCTTGAGCGCTACCGCCATTTCCTCACCGACCAAGGCATCATCCACCTGAAGACCGACTCGAACTTTCTCTTTACCTACACCTCGCTGCTCGTGGAGAAGAACCACTTGCCCGTAGAAGCCATGACCACCGACCTCTACACCGATTGTTCCGTATGCTGCGATTCCATCGCAGCCCCAGCGACACCCTCTCCCCTCGCCCTCGCTGCCTCTATTCAGACTTACTACGAGCAGATGTGGCTGGCACGTGGCCTTAACATCCGCTACATGAAGTTCCGTCTGCCCCGCCATGGTGACTTGCAGGAACCAGACATCGAGATTGAACTCGACGACTACCGCAGCTACCACCGCACCAAACGCAGTTCGCTCGAAACCAGCAAGTAAAAGGAATAATAGACACTGAACAACAAAGAAATATGAACATGAAAAGACTGTTGACAGCTATATCATTTGTCATTTGTCAATTATCGTTTATTGCAGCCCAACAGCTGACTGTTACCGTCGACTCGGCCGGCATGCTTGCTACACAACTGCCCGAAGAAAGCCGGTTTACCATCTCGGAACTGAAAATATGCGGTCCTCTTGACAACAATGATTTCAAAGTGCTACGTCAGATTGCGAGCCGACTAAAGACCAAAAAAGATTCCGAAGTCCTTCTGGCAGAACTGGATTTGACAGAAGCCACTATCGTTGAAGGAAAAGGAATGCAGCGTACACGGAAAGACATTATGCCCGACGCAGCTTTCTCGAGTTGCAAATCACTCGAGATCGTAGCTCTGCCCGAGAACTTGAAAGAGATAGGGAAAAGCTGTTTTAGCGGGTGCAGCAACCTAAGAGAGGTTACAATTCCCGACAGTATCACCATCATTGGCAACTATGCCTTCAGCGGATGCAGCAGCATTTCTTCTTTCGAGCTACCCAACACGCTGGAAAAGATTGGAGACCATGCGTTTCAGGGCTGCACCTCGCTCACCTCGATAGAAATCCCCGAAAGCGTAAAAGACATTGACGACAACGCTTTCAGCAAGTGTAGCGGTTTAGAGAAAGTGCTGTTCAGTGGCAACCTAAGCCGCATCTCCAACTCCTGCTTCGAGGCCTGCGAACGCCTGAACTCGTTTACGATGCCATCGGCAGTCACAGTGATAGAGACCGATGCCTTCAAGGGATGCCGCAATCTGATGGAGGTGGTCTTTCCCAAAAAGCTGCAGTCCATAGGAAGTAGCGCGTTTGAAAACTGTGCAAGTCTGAAAAACGTGGACATCGACGAGGTGAAGAAGGTGGGCAGCGATGCTTTCCGTGATTGCATCTCACTTACTGCGGTTTCATTGTCTGGCGTCGGCCGCATGAGCAGTGGTGTCTTCGAGCGTTGCAGTTCGTTAGCTACCGTTACTATTGAAGGACCGCTCAACGCCATTGAAGACGACACATTCAACGAATGCACAAGCCTAACCGATGTCAGCCTGCCAGCCAACATCAAGACTATCGGCGACAACGCTTTTACCGACTGCAAGTCGCTCCAGGACATCGACCTGCCCAACTCGCTCACGAAAATTGGCGACCACGTGTTCGAGAACTGTGCCAACCTACAGCAGATTGTTGTGCCGAACCTGGTAAAACAGATTGGCAACGACACCTTTGAAGGCTGCCTAAGCCTCGACAGCGTGGTCATCAACGGTTTTATCGAGAAACTTGAAGACGATCTCTTCCGCTACTGCCATTCGCTACGCGTTGTAAAGCTTCCCGTATCGGTAAGATCGATAGGAAACAATGCCTTCGAACAATGTTCCTCGCTACAAGAGATTACCCTGCCCATCTCGGTAACCACCATCGGCAATAATGCCTTTGAGCAATGCGTCAGCCTCACGGCCGTCATCGTTCCGCCTGCATGCACATCGATTGGCAGTTCGGCCTTCCGCGAATGTAGCAGCATTTTCCGTATGGAACTACCCTCAACGCTGAAGAAAATTGGCGGAAGTGCCTTTGCTAAATGCAACTCGCTGCGCGAGGTCGTATGCAGTTCGCCCAAGCCCGCTAGCATTGCCAGCAGTACATTCAAGGGAATTCCGTCCAACTGCCGCATCATCGTGCCACGCGGATCGAAGAATGCCTACCGTGCCAACAAAACATGGAACAAGCTCACATTGATTGTAGAGCAATAACACACACTATGACTAACGGACAACTGCTTTGGGTCGACGACGAGATTGAACTGCTCCGCGCCCACATCATCTTCCTTGAGAAGAAAGGCTACGACGTGACCACCACCAGTAATGGTACTGATGCTGTTGACTTGTGTCGCGAACGGTCGTTCGACCTTGTACTGCTTGATGAGCAAATGCCTGGCCTCAGCGGACTGGAGACCTTACAGCAAATCAAGGAGATTTCGCCATCCACCCCTGTGGTCATGGTCACGAAGAGCGAGGAAGAGAACATCATGGAGCAGGCCATCGGCCAGAAGATTGCCGATTACCTTATCAAGCCCGTCAACCCCAACCAGATCCTGCTGACGCTGAAGAAGAACATTCACCGCCGGGAGATCGAGACCGAAGTCACACAGAGCCAGTATCAGCAGAACTTCCAGCAAATAAGCATGCAAATCATGGACTGCCAGACATGGCAGGACTGGATTGACCTGTACAAGCGTCTTGTACACTGGGAACTGCAGCTCAGCTCCACCGACTCGGACACCATGACCGACATGCTCGCCATGCAGAAAGAGGAAGCCAATCTGGGATTTGCCAAGTTCATCAGGAAGAACTACATGGACTGGGTGGCATCTCTGTCGCCAACGGCAAAAGCGACCGACCGCCCCGTCATGTCACCCGAAATATTCAAGAAGACCATCTATCCACTGCTCGACGAAGGGGAAAAAGTGTTCCTTGTAGTGCTGGATAACTTCCGCTACGACCAGTGGCGCATGCTCAGTCAGGAACTGGCCGACCAGTTCGACATTGGCGAGGACCTGTACTACAGCATTCTACCCACCGCCACACAGTATGCCCGAAACGCTATCTTCAGCGGACTCATGCCCAACAAGATTGCCGAGATGTTTCCCGACCTCTGGGTCGACGAGGACGAAGATGAGGGTAAGAACCTGAACGAAGAGCCGCTTATCAAGACACAGCTGGAGCGCTACCGTCGACACAACACATTCTCCTATCACAAAGTCAACAATTCTGTTGATGCCGAGAAGCTCATGCAGCAGCTAAACACGCTGGAGAAGAACGACCTGAACGTCGTAGTGTTCAACTTCATCGACATGCTCTCGCATGCCCGCACCGAGAGTCGCATGGTACGTGAGCTGGCCAGCAACGAGTCAGCTTATCGCAGCATCACCCTCAGCTGGTTCCGCCACTCTGTCATCAGCGACTTCTTCCGTTGGTTGGCCCAGAACGACTACCGCGTTATCGTCACCACCGACCACGGCAGCATACGCTGCACACGACCCGTGAAAATAGTAGGCGACCGCAACACCAACACCAACTTGCGCTATAAATTAGGCAAGAATCTGGGCTACGATGCCAAGGATCTCTTTGTTATCCGCGACCCCAAGCAGGCACAACTGCCTGCCCCCAACCTCTCGACATCTTATGTCTTTGCCACAGGCGACACATTCTTTGCCTACCCCAACAACTACAACTACTACGTCAGTTACTATAAAGACACATTCCAGCACGGGGGCATCTCCATGGAAGAGATGCTCATCCCGCTCGTCACGCTGACGGGAAAAAAGAGATGATTAGAATTGAAGAATTGAATTTTATGAGTAACAATATCACTATACAGGACATTGATCATATCCGCGAGGCTGCCCGCGAGTTTATCAACCACATCGGCCAACACACCGTATTCGCCTTCTACGGAAAGATGGGCGCAGGAAAAACCACGTTTATCAAAGCCATCTGCGAAGAGCTGGGCGTCGAAGATGTCATCACCTCGCCAACTTTCGCCATCGTCAACGAATACACCGTTCAATCAGCCTCAGCCCCCACTATCTATCATTTTGACTTCTATCGTATCAAAAAGCTTGAAGAAGTATATGATATGGGGTACGAAGACTACTTCTATAGCGGTGCCCTCTGCTTCATCGAGTGGCCAGAGCTTATTGAGGAACTGTTGCCCGACGATGCCATACGCGTCAGTATTGAAGAAAACGCCGATGGAACGCGAAACGTGCTGTTTTCGCACACAACGACTTGATTTATGCTAAGAACACCCCATGTTTTTCTATGAAAGACGGTCAAAAGATTGCGGGATTCAACTTTTCGCCATACCTTTGCATCGTCAAAAGGTTAATAGATTGTTTTAGGTTAGTAGTAATATTTATAGTTTTAGGTTTTTAGTTATTGGTAAAAGAAAGTTTTCAACTGTAGGATAACAGGTGGTCGCTGTGAAGCTCCCATTTAAACTTTCAAATTTTTTGGTTTTTGTCAAGACGTCATTTGCTGTTTTCATAACAACAATGATATCAAGACTACAAGAAGCCGGAAATTTGTTCAACTGAAAAGGATTTTTAGTTTAACATAGGCTTGTGATGCCACTGCCCGCGAGGGTGGTGGCATTCGTTTTTCACGACATCGGATGCACACGTTTTTTTACCACAGCCTATTTTCGTCCGAAGTCGGCAGGCACCTCACCCCACTTCGATGTTTCCCACTTAATGATAGGATTCCGGTAATTATGCGTACGCAACCAGTTCTCTGCACGGAGAATAATCTGATAGAGCTGTTCGGTCTCAGGAGTGCGTTCTAACTTGGTCTTGCATTGTCGCTTGCGTACCCACAGGATAGCGTTGTAGCTGTCAGAATAGATGGTCTTGTCATAGAGCCCTTTCTGCCAGCAAAGGGCCAGCGCATGCACAATAGCAAGGAACTCACCAATGTTGTTAGTACCCTTCATAGGACCGAAATGAAACACCCGAGCTCCCGTCTGCAGGTCGATAGCCTGATATTCCATAGGACCAGGGTTGCCGCTACAGGCAGCATCCACGGCCCAAGCATCGGCCTTCACCTCCATTGGCAAAGGAAGCACGGTGTCGTTTCTATAGTCTGGAGGATTCTGTATGTTCATAAATTCAAGGTGCAAAGTTAGCATAAACCTGTCGAATGACCAAATTTTTTTCTTTTTTTATCCCTATAAGCTGCTCATCTCATTTTTTTTAATTAACTTTGCATCCAATATGAAAAGACTTTTATTATTCCTTTTTGTTTGTATAATCCTGTTTGTAAGTTCATGCAAACAGAATAGTAACATGGTGCCAACAAGTGCAACCTACACCGACACTCTTGTCTGCCCTACATACGCGACGGGCTATCAGGTTAAGGACAGCGCTGGCGTACGATTGGTAGATGTAGGAACCGACTACCATTTTGCGTTAGTGTCAGCTGATAACGATAAAGTGCCAGAAGGATATACCAAGGTGCGTGTACCCATCAAGAGCACCATTTGCATGACAGCACTGCAACTGTCGAACTTTACGATACTGGATGCCCATGACGTGGTGAAAGGACTGACAGGCACGAAGAACCTCTTTAACAAGGACATCCTGCAGCGGGTGAAAGACGGACGCATCGTGAAGATAGGTATGGAGGGTAACTTCGATACAGAGATGGTGCTGGCGGCTAATCCCGATGTTATCTTCATCTCGCCCTCGAAGCGTGGCGGCTACGACGCCATCCGTGAGACGGGTATCACGATGGTTCCTCACCTGGGCTATCAGGAGCTCGACCCTCTGGGACAGGCAGAGTGGGTCAAGTTTGTGGGTATGTTTATTGGCAAGGAGAAGGAAGCCTACGAGGTGTTTGCAGGCATTGAGAGCAGATACCTAAACATCAAATCACAAACCACAAACATCAAACCCGAAGAGCGTCCCACAGTGCTCAGTGGCGAGATGCATTATGGAAACTGGCACGCTGTAGGTGGCAAGAACTACTTGGCTCAGATATTCCGCGATGCCGGTGCCGACTATGTCATTGATGACGAGGAGACTGCCGGCGAGAACTTAGAGTTTGAGAAGATGTATTCGCTCGCTGCCAACGCTGACTACTGGCGCATACTGAACAGCTATCCTGGCGAGTTCTCCTATGATGCGCTGAAAGCCTCGGAGCCTCGCAACGAACTGTTCAAGGCTTACAAGGAACGGAAGGTAATCTACTGCAATATGAAGCAGACACCTTATTACGAGATCTCGCCTGTAGAGCCCGACGTGCTGCTGAAGGACTTCGTGGCCATCTTCCATCCGGAACTTGTGGAGCCCGACTACAAACCGAAATACTACAAACTGCTGAGATGATTTTTCAACCACGAATTACGCGAATTACACTAATTATATTATTGATGGTGGCGATAGCCGTGATGGTCATCGTCAACCTGCTCATCGGCTCCGTCCGCATACCTATTGCTGACGTATGTGGCATTTTGTTCTCCCCTCTTTTAGAGGGGCAGGGGGAGGCTTCTGAGATATGGACCAACATCATCTGGAAGTCGCGTCTTCCGCAGGCACTGACGGCCATCGTAGCAGGAGCTGGACTGGCGGTGAGTGGCCTTCAGATGCAGACGGTGTTCCGTAATCCTCTGGCTGGTCCCTCTGTGTTAGGTATCTCCAACGGCTCGGCCTTAGGTGTGGCCTTCGTGGTGCTGCTCTCAGGCAGGATTGGCGGTGTGGCCCTGAGTCGTCTCGGCTATCTCGGTGATGCCGCCATGAGCGTCGCAGCCATCATCGGAGCCTTGGCCGTGCTGATGCTCATTGTCTGGATTTCGCAGAAAGTGAAGGGCAACGTCACCCTATTGATTATCGGTGTGATGATTGGCTATCTGGCCAACGCCATTATCGGTGTGCTGAAGTTCCTCAGCCCAGAGGAAGACGTGAAGACTTTCGTAGTATGGGGACTTGGCTCGTTCTCAAGGGTTTCAGGCGACGAGATGATTCTCTTCGTAGTGCTGATGTGCATTCTGCTGCCATTGTCTTGTCTTTTAGTGAAGCAGATGAACCTGCTGCTGTTGGGCGATCGCTATGCCGCCAATCTTGGCCTCAACGTGAAGCGAGCCCGTTTGCTGGTGATTGTCTCGTCGGGCATCCTTGTGGCTATCGTCACCGCCTATTGCGGGCCTATTATGTTCATCGGTCTGGCCGTTCCCCATCTGGCACGCGCCTTGTTCCATAGCTCTGACCATCGCATCCTGATGCCAGGTACTGCCCTTTGTGGAGCAGCGTTGGCATTAGTCTGCAACCTCATTGCCCGTATGCCTGGCTTCGAAGGTGCCTTGCCCGTCAATAGTGTCACTGCCCTTATTGGTGCTCCCGTCATTGCCGCCGTCATTTTCCGTCGTCGCAGAAACGAGGTAGGCGAGTAGGCACTCTATGCATAGATATTGCCCTCATCATCTATCAAGAGGATGGTCAGTTCGCCGTTTGGCATAAGAGGATTGCAATGGTAGGCACAATGGCGGATGATGGTTCTGGCAAAGGAGTCTAATTGATCGGCTGGTAGTTTCATTCCCGACTTTTGGTCGCCTACCCGTAGTCTTTCCCATAGTTCACGAGCCAGAGTGATATTGCTGATGTCAATATTGCAGTCTGATTCAGTGAGCATCCGTTGGATGAAGGCTTTGTCCATCACAGACTTGCGACTATGAGTGTCAAGATGACCTGCGGCAAGTTTGACCGCCTTGCCCAGCATCACGCCAAGTGTGACGTTCTTAATGCCGAGTTCGTTGGCCATCTTTAGTGTCTCGCCGATGTAGTTGCCATATTCTACGAATGCCTGTTGAGGCAGAGTTGGGTAGAGTGCCTTGACAAAACGTTCGCTCTTGCCACCGCTGTTAATGACTACACGCTCCGAACCAGAGGCCTTCGCCACGGTCATGCATTTTCGGATGCTGTTGATGAAAGCTTCCTCCGAGAAAGGCTTGACGATGCCAGAGACACCAATGATCGAGATGCCGCCCTCAATGCCGAGGCGGGGATTAAAGGTGCGACGGGCTATCTCAGCACCCATGGGCACAGATATTGTAACTGATAACTGACAATTAACAACTGGTAATTGTTCCAGGTTCTTGCGAATCATCTCGCGAGGCGCTTTGTTGATGGCTGGCGAGCCGGGGGGATAGTCAAAGCCCGGGAGCGTAAACACTCCCACGCCTTCCCCACCAAGAATCTCAAAAGCATTAGAAGGCTTGACACTCGCCCTCACTTCGATGCCATTCGTCACATCGGGGTCATCGCCCGCTTCCTTGATGCAGTAGGCATACCCGTCGCCATGGCCGACAGGCACGGTGATGGTTTCGCCGTTAGGCAGAATGACGGGCACCTCGTCGGGCTTCTCGCCTTTCACCAGTTTCAGCGTTGCAGCTACAGCTGCCGCCGTGGCACAAGTGCCGGTCGTCAGGCCGCTATGCAGAGGATAAAACTCTGGCAAGAGCTTCTCCACTGCGCGACGTAAGCCGTAAGGGCCGTTGACGATGAGTGTTTGGTGATGGGTATTGGGTATTGGGGGGCGCTTCAATACAATGATTCGCATGCCTTGCGCCTTGGCGGCCTCGACCTTCTCTGTAAAGCCGCCGGAGATGCCACTCTCCTTCAATAGAATGGCATCTGCCTCAACGGGAATGTCCTTCGGGTCTTCGTAGTAGCAGAGCTGGTCGTCGCTTGCACCTTGTGACTTTGCTAATGCTATGGACGATTGCCTGTTGAGAATGCGATAATACACCTTAATGCCTTTGGATTCCAACAGTTTCAACTTGGCGATACTCTGCACCCCCGTTGTGGCTAATAGACTAAGAATGTTGTGAGGAATCTCGTTGTAGTTGTCTATCCACGTAATCTCTGGATCGCGAGGAGGATATATACGTTCATAGCGGACGATGGGTATGTTCAGTAATTCGGCTGTCCGGGCAATCGTTTGGTGGAGTCGTGAAGCAAAGGGGTGGGCAGCATCGACCATCAGCCGGATATCATGCTCACGACAGAACGTCAGCATCGCCTCAGCATCAAGCGCCCCGTCTATGCGTTGCCCATGATGCAGGGTGATGTCCTGTTCGCCCGTTTTTGTGCTGTAGAAATAAGGTGTACCGCCCTCTTCCAATACCTCCACGGCCTTGCGGCCCTCCGTCGTTCCTCCGAATACCAATACCATTTATTATTAACGATTTGACGATTTACAATTTACGATTTGTCACCCTTGCGGAACAGGTGTGTGAAGTGCTTCGAGTAAAGCTCGGTGAGGCCGCTGCGGTTATCGATGGCCTCACTTACGACAAGCATGGTGGTGAGCGTGAGGTAGTTGGCGTGAACAATCATGGCTCTGCAGCTACCATGGGCTCAAACTCATAGGCCGGGTAAATGTGTGAATGGTAGACCTGAACAATAGGAGCATCAAGGGCATCCTCGATAGATACCAGTGTGTCTATCGTGAAATTATGGGTGCCACGCATCCACTTGCTTATCTCGGCCTCGCTCTTTCCTAACTTCAGGGCCAGATCCTTTTGCTTCAGCCCTTTCTCTTCCAAGATCTCATGTATTCTGTCGACAATGCGGAAAGACAAAGCCACAGAGTCACGCACATCCGGATTCACCCGTTTGCGTCTCTCCTCTAAAATCTTATTCCTCCTCATACCTTGTAAAATTTAAGTTTCCAACAATTTCTTTATCAACAAGCACCATTGTGCCATCCTTTATTCTTGACGAGATGAAACGGCTTGTGTCCACCAGCAGCTTTACGTATGGTTTCAACGTGTCACTTTCCTGCCAAGTCTTTGCATCCTTCACGCCACCGTTTCCAAACACAAGAATCTTATCCGACAGTCGCAGACAATATAATCTGAGTTTGTTTCCCACGTCTATGGGAATCACCCCGACCCCATCTCCATAGTGGCCTTCTGGACGGAAATAACGTTCTAAGGCACCACGTTCTGCCATCTGGTCTATCCATGAAATGATAACATCCACCTCGTCATCATATTCGCAGCCCTCAGAGAACTTCTCAAAGAACGCCTCCAGTTCTGTCAACTCTTTTCCCGCCATTCTTATGCTGTAGAAGTTGACGTTATCGTACTCTTCCAGTAATTCTATACTGTACTCTTGCTTCATTTATGTTCTTAACTTTTAAGTTATCCGCTGCAAAGATACAATCTTTCCGGTAAACCACCAAATTATTAACTTAAAAAGTAAGTTTTAGTGCTTGTTTTTCTTCATTCGTTTAATCCGAAATCTGCGGTAGGCAAAAAACTCAGCAACAAATTAGGGCTGGCCTTGGCGGAACAGGTGTGTGAAGTGCTTCGAGTAAAGCTCGGAGAGGCCGCTGCGGTTGTCGATGGCCTCACCTACGACGAGCATCGTGGTGAGCGTCAGGTGGTTGTCGTGAACCATCTTCGCAAGGTCCTTGAGCTGACCGCGATAGATCTTCTGGTCGGGCCACGTCAGGTGATAGCAGGCAGCGACGGGTGTGTTCTCTGGATATTCCATTAGGAGTTCTTTTTGCACATCGTCGACGATGGATGCAGAGAGGAAGATGCACATCGTACTCTGGCTACGGGCCAACAGGTGCAGCTTTTCCTTGTCTGGCATCGGTGTACGCCCTTCGCCTCTTGTAAGGATAATGGTCTGGCAACGCTCAGGAATGGTGAACTGACTCTGCAACTCGGCAGCGGCGGCAAGGAACGACGAGATGCCAGGCGTGATGTGATAGTTCATGTTGTTGGCATCAAAGAAGGCCATCTGCTCCTGAATAGCCCCGAAGATGCAGGGGTCGCCGGTATGCAGGCGGACGATGTACTTCCCCTGGTCATAGAACTGCTTCATCAGTTGGCACTGCTCTTCGAGCGCCATGTCGGCAGAGCTGCGTACAACGGCGCCGGGCTTGTGGCATTCCGTCAAGGCCTTGGGCACTAACGAGCCTGCATAGAGAATGAGGTCGGCACGTTCCAGCATCCTACGGCCACGGACAGAGATGAGGTCTGGGTCGCCAGGACCGGCACCGACAATCTCGATATGAGCACCGGATTGACACGGATTGACACGGAAAGAGTTGTCTTTCTGTGATGTTCCGTGTTCCTCCGTGGGTAAATATTTGTAATCTATAGCGAGGGCTGCTGTCCAGTTCTTACCTTTCACCTTGGGCACAATGAGTTTGCCATGATTGGAACCGAGGATGGCGGCTGCCTCGCAGACGCTTGGGGTACCGACGTGCTTGGCAACGGTATCGCTGGGATTTGGTACCTCGACGGCAGCCAGTTCTTCTGCCGTGAAGAACGCCACTTCTTCATCGTACTCATCTTCAAGCATCTCAACAAATTCCTCGTCGGCTTTCACGTCGATGGTGCAGTACCGATGGGTGCAGGGTAATATGCCACGATTTGCAAAAGCCTCGTCAATCTCGTCGTATATACTTTCATAGTTCTCGGGATGGTGTGCCAGTCCGAAGCCTACGGTTCCCACCATGGGGACAAAATGCAACTCGAGCATTCCCGCTGGCGCATGACGGATGAAGGGCGACACGATGATGAGCAATTTGTATTTGTCGGGATCGGCTTCACGGATATTGTTGATGATGGTCACATGGTCTGGCAAAGTCTTTTCCAGATAGTCCGTTCCCTCATCGCGAACATCCAACAGGAGGGCAGTAGGCTCGCGGTTGACGAAGGCAAAGATGCAGTCGTTCATCTCGCCGGCGCTGGCAACGTGCCAGTCAAACCGCTGTTCAAACGTATCGAGCGCCCAGAGTCCTGCGTTATCACTTTGGGTCGTGATTACCTCATGGGCTCCAATCATCGCGGCGATGTCTCGTGTCAGGTCGTTGGCACCGCCCACATGTCCGCTGAGCACAGAAATAGCGTTCAAGCCGAAGCTGTCAACACACACCACCGCCGGGTCTTCGTGCTTGTCCCTGATGTAAGGAGCTATCGTGCGCACGCAGATGCCCATTGCTCCGACGAAGACGAAGGCATCGACCTGCTGCCACTGCCTACCCACGCTGCTACGTTCTATGATGGTGGCATGGAGCTTACGTTGCAGTAAAAGTGCGATGTCTTTGCCAGCCTCACTAATCTGTATAACTGCTATCTTCTGCATTTTAATATCTCTATGGGATGGTTTTCGTTAAGTATCATCTTGGTGGGTGGCTCTTGACGGAGGCCAAGTTCTGTGCAAGCCTCGTCCCAAAGCCAGTGGCTGTCAGTCTTGACAAGAGGCGCTTTAACGCTGTTCATCACGATGATGCCATCAGGAGCAAGCACCGTCAGTACCTTAGCCATGATTTCCTTCAGGTGGCCACCGTGACCACCGATAAACACAGCGTCAGGAAGCATCTCACCCAAAGGGATGGGAGTTGTCAGGAAGTCGCCGATATGGACGTTGATGCCAGGAGCGCCAAACTTTGTGGCATTCTCGTGGATGATGGCCTCGCACTCTGGACGTATCTCGAAGGCATCGATATGAAGACTGGGAAACTGCAGGCGGGCCTCTATCGATACACTGCCCGTACAGAAACCGATGTCCCAAAGCACATGCTTCTTAGGAAGTTCCAAAGCCTGAAGCGTCAGCAAGCGGATGGGCATCTTGGTAATCATCTTCTCACGACCGTCAAGGAGCGTGAACTCGCAATCAGGAATACCGAATGGTTTAGTGCGCTCTAAGGTTTTCCCAATGAGAATCACGCAGTTGGGATAGTCAAAATCCTTGCTGACCGCTTCTTCGAGGGTGAGCGTTGTGATTTTTTCCTTCGATGGATTGCCAAGATGCTCACCTACATGCACCGCATAACCGTTATAGCCATATTCCAGCATCCGATGGGCAATAGCAGCAGGCGTATGCTCCTTGTCCGTCAGTACGCCAATCTTTGCGGCTCTTTCTATAAGGGCACGGTCGAACTCAGGCCAGGGACGACCTGTCAGCGATACTATACGCATATCGTGATAAGGCATCACCAGTCGATGGGCCAGCATCTGCAGGGAGTTGAATGTGGGATAGATTGTGATTTCCGCCTCAGGCATCTTGCGTTTGATGGTATTGGCAAAGCCGAAGAACAGGGGATCGCCAGATGCGAAAACTATTATTAATTGACAATTGACAATTGATAATTGATAATTATCGAAGACGGCATCGAGTGGAGCAACAATGTCTATCCATTCAGCATCAGCGGGCAGGAATGGTGACATAATCTCATGATGGCGTTTTCCTCCAGAGAACACCTTTCCCTGCTTGACTATTTCCATCACCTCTGGTGGGAACCAAGGGCGTGGACTATCCGTAATTCCAATAACAATAAACTTCAATTCCTCAATCTTTTAACTCTTCAATCTTTATAGGTCTCGTCCTGGTTTTAGTTGTGCGGCATCGTCGAAGGTCAGGATAGCGTTGCATAGGGTGGCAGCAAGATTAGAACCTCCTTTGCGTCCCTCAATGATAATCTTCGGAATGTCCTTGAAAGGCTTCACCATGTGTTTCGACTCTCGGACGTGGACAAAGCCTACAGGGGCAGCAATAATGCCGGCAGGACGGGCCTTTCCCTTGCGAATCAAGTCACAGAGTTCCATCAAAGCAGTAGGGGCATTACCAAAGGCGAAGAGCGCATCTGGGTGTTCCTCGACAGCGAGGCGGATGCCTGCCTGGGTACGGGTGATGACCCTTCCCTCATCCCCATCCAAAGAGCGGGGGAGCTTTGTCATTTCAATAACCCGAGCATCGTTCAGATAACATTTTGCCTCGATGCCCAATCGTTGGAGGGCTCCCTTGCGTATACCGCTCGTTACCATCGTCACATCCGTCACGATGGTTTTCAGGCTTCCGTCACTCACCTTATTATATATAGTTTCTACGGCACCATCATCGGTATAGAGGATACGCTCCATATCGAAGTCGGCAGTGGTGTGGATGGCGTGCAGCAATGCCCAAAGATGGTCTAAGGGGTAGTCTTTTCGTCGCAACTCGCCTCTGATGGTGCGGAAAGACTCTATCATAATCTGTTGGCCAAGAGCGGAAGAGGGGGCGGGGGTGAGGCTGTATCCCCTTGGCGTAATGATCTTACCATCCGCAATATACGACTGCGAATTGCCAATAAGAATGACGGTAAACATATCGACATTCTCAGGATCGAAACTGCCCAGAGTGGTAACTTTGACGGTTTGCTCCTCTCGCCCAGCCTGTCGGACATAACCCACAGGAGTATCGGCAGAGCGTTGCTTAAGCAGCAGCTCTTGTAATCGGTACAACTGCCAGTAGCGACCGTGGGACTTAGGATTATAGACGGCGATCACAAAGTCGGCTGTTGCTGCTGCTTTAATACGTCGCTCTATCACCTCCCAAGGTGTCATCAGGTCGCTGAGCGAGATGATACACATATCGTGGCCGATGGGAGCACCCAAGAGCGAGGCAGCCTTCTGGAAGGCAGAAATGCCTGGAAGTGTTTCAATCTCAATATCCAAGCCACGTTCATGCTTCATCTCATGAATCAGCGGTGACATACCATAGATACCCGCATCGCCGCTGGAAATCACCACAACGGTCTTTCCCTGTTCGGCCAAGAGGAAGGCCTGCTCTGCCCGCTCGCGTTCCTTCTTCATGCCTGTGTCAATACACTCACACCCAGGCTTCACATACGGTTCGACGAACTGGAAGTAATACTTATATCCGACGATGGCATCTGCTCCCTGCACCGCAGCCAATACTGCAGGCGTGATATCTTCCTTACTGCCAGGACCTATGCCGGCTATAATAATCTTTCCCATTTGACGATTTATTTTTTGAACTTCACTTTCAGCCCAAGCACCAGCATGCGACCAGGCGAGTAGAGGGCATACTTTCGATTCGTGGAGTCGATGCGTCGGTCAACGCGGTCGAAGAGGTTATCGATGCCCACGCTGGGCTCCAGACTTTGCAACAGCCCCCATCCGCCATATCCTTTAACAACAAGGTTCCAGATGCCATAGCCGGGAGCGTCTTCGTAGTCAGGATAATAGGTCTTCGACTGCAGGCGTCCGTTCAGGTTGACGTTCAAACCATAGCGTCCCCACGTGTGGTGATAATTGACGGCGATGGTGGCAGCGTGGCGGATACTGCGTTCGAGCAGGCACCATGCATCGTCGCTTTTGGTGCGGGCGTATGTATAAACATAGTTGGCTGAGAGGTTGAAATCTCGAAGAATATTGGTCGAGATGTTCAGCTGAAAGCCCTTCACGTCGCCCTTGTCGCTATTCTGATAGAGCGAGTAACGCTCCAGCTTGGCTGCTTCTGCATCAGTCATCTCTGGGAACTCTGTTCTTAACATAGCCAACGAGGATGAGGTGACATCAATGTTCTGCTTGACCACCATGTCGCGGATCTTATTGATGTAGCCTGTTGCGCTGACTGCAATCACTTCGTTGCGGTATTCGGCATTCAACGAGAAGTAATCGCTCTTCTCTGGCGACAAGGCCTGACTGCCGAAACTAATCTGGGGCTTACCGCGATTCACGGAGTAGTAGTGATAGTAGAGCTCGTCAAGACCTGGGGCACGAAAGCCTGCAGAATAGGTGGCACGGAGGTTCACAGAACCGATGCTGTACATGAGGGTTGCCTTGGGAGTGAAGTGGTTCGAGAAAGTTTCATGATGAGTGAGACGGGCACCGATAGTAGCCGTGGCAAAACCACGGCCCACACTAAACCTCGTTTCGTGTTGGGCATAGGCGGCAAGGGTGTACACATCCTGCTGGATGCTCCCTGAGGTGGCAGTGAGATAGTCCTTGCGCCAATCGGCACCAAAGATGGTTGTACTGTGAGCCGATAGTCCAAGAATAGCCTTAAGCTCGCCATCCATCGTGCGCTGCTTCTTCGACTCCACATAGTCGCCAATGGCGTTCGTTTTCGTCTCGACGTCATACTCCTTGCCATAACGGAAACGGTCCACCGTAAAGTCGGCCTGCAAGGAATTCTTAGCCGTAAACTTATAAATACCGCCCAAATTCCAGCGCAGCCCTTTGTAGCGCATCTCATAGTCAGTTCCACCTGTTACATCTGCACGAGTGTCTGGACGGTCAGTAATCTTGTATGAATAGTCTATGCCCGCATTCATCGCGAAATGCTTGTTGGAGCTATAGGTGAATTTCTGTCCGATGATATTCGAGCGATAACCTGTGAAATAAGGGGCTATCGTTCGCTGTGTCTCAGTATCTGAGCCTTTGACGTATTCAAGGTCTGTAGTCTGGTAGCTGTCGGCGCGGTCGTGACTGAACGAGGTGTAGGAACCGAAGCCGTTTTTGTAGATGTCGAGGCACACGGCCTCGGTCAGGATGCCGTGACCGCTCACCTTGGTGTCATTAGTGATGCTGACGGCAGAACCGTCAGACGCAGTGGGCTGATCGGTGATAATGTTGATAACGCCAGCAATAGCATCGGAGCCGTAGAGCGAAGAGGCAGCTCCGTCGAGCACCTCGATTCGTTTCACACGGCTCATGTTGATACGATTCAGGTCGACATTGTTCGAGATGTCGCCTGAGAGCTTCTGACCGTTGACCAGAATGAGGATATACTTATTGCCAAGTCCGTTCAGGCGGAGGAAGGAGCCCATAGAGTTGGGAGCCATCGAGACCTGTGGCATCATGCGTGTCAGCGCACCTTCGAAAGTGGTGATGCCTTGTTCATGTATCTCCTGACTTGAAAGCACACGGACTGGCGTAGCCGTCGATTTCAGACGCTGGTGGTGACCAGAGCCTGTGACCACTACAGGGTTGAGATTGTATGTACGGTTGATGCCCCCTTGGCGCGAAGCCGTTCCCTTGTCCATCGAGGAAACTCCCGTATGGATTTGGGGAAAAGCGGCACTCCCCGAAAGGAGTACCACCACGAGAGATAAAAGTTTCTTATTCATGGTCAGAATGACTCATGCTTATTTTGTCAAGAGAGAATTACTTACTCAGGATTCTTGGAGTGATAGTAGTCGAGAGGTTCACCATTGATGGCTGCCTTCGTGTGGTTCATCCAAATGTTACGGATGGAGGGCAGTTCCAGCAGGCCCTTTTCAATCATCGTGCTGTTGTTGCAGGTATAGCCAAGATGCTGGAAGTACATCTTCCAAGAAGTATCCTCGACCTCACCTTCATCATTAGGAGTGAAGCCCTTACCGTCTTCCCAGTTGTCGTCATCGTCACCAGCCATATCGTTATGACCATGATCACCGTCGATAGACATCAAGGGTACGCAATAGACCTTACCACTGGTGATACCTGCTGCCTGCATGCGAGCATAGACATTGGTCTTAAAGTTCTCCATCATGTCAACAGTTCCTACGAAGTATCTCTTGCTATAGGTCTGCAGGGCCTCTTCCAGTTCCGTATAACGGATGTTAGCCTTATAGGTATCGTACTCATCAGGATTACCATGACCCATGAAGGCAACCACACCGTCGGCAGCTTGCGTCTTGAACAGCTCGTTCAACTCCTTGGCCACAGCAGGAATATCTTCCTCCTTGTTCTGCAGCAGGGGCACACCAAGTCTCAGGGTTACACGTGCCAGATAGTCATCGTCCAGGTCACCGTTGGCATTGTTGGCGAAGTCCTTGATGTAGTTGATAACACGGGTGTACTCCTCACCAGGAATCACCTGAAGAGATTGTACCACAATTTCGCTATACATCACGTCCTTGTCGGCAAAAGCATTGAGCCAGAAGGGAGGGGCATAGTAATTACGGGTGACACCGTTCTCACCGGCAGCGGAACGGTTGATACAGATAGCTGACGAGTAGCTCAAGAACACGTCGTAGTCCTTGAAACGAGCATCATTCTTGTAAGCCTCAATTGTTGCATCGAAAGCATTGAATCCCTGCTCCCATGTACAACCGAAAGCGACAAGCAGAATCACCTTGCCATGCTTTTTGTTAGCTTTCACATCACTAGTGACAATAGCCTGATAACGTGACCAGTTATTGTCCTTTTCCACTTCCACGGTGTCTTTGACAATCACCTCAACGGGTTTCTCAACGATTTTCTCGACTTCCTTTTCCTTTTCACAGGAGGTGAGACCTACTGCGAGGCAAACAGCAGTGATTGCCATCGCGAAAAATTTAATCATCTTCATTGTTACTTGATTTAAAATTAGACTTATTATTTGTAAACTTAAGTTTCTTTCCTTGAGCAAAGCGGATGGTGAGGCGTGCATAGACCGTCCGTCCTGGCGTTGTGGTACCCAGGTGGAGTCCGTGATAGGTGCGATCTACGTAGTCAAAGATATTGTCGATACCAGCTTCAGCCTGTAGCAGCAGTTTCTTGCTGAGGGGCAATTCATGGTTGGTGGCAAACCGCCATATCTGATAGCCCTTACCGTCGCCATCAATCTGATAGTGGCGTGTACTCGACATACGTCCATAGACGCCAGCCCCCAACTGATAGCCCGAACGGAACGCATGGTTCCAGGTGGCAAACCAACTGCCTTTATGGCGGGCCGTTCCATCGATGACCACATTCACCAGTTTTTCGTGTGTGGAGTCGTATTTCTTAGCCTCCGTGTCCAAATAACTGTAGCTGGCTCCCATCATCCATTCACCATTCAACCGATAGCGAATGCTGACATCGACTCCTTTAGTTTCTGCCGTTTCCAGATTCTGATACTGGCGCGTCTTTCTGGGCTCATACTTGACGATATATTCTGCTGGTGCTTGCGTGTTGGGAATAGTCACAAGTGTAATCATGTCCTCTACATTGTTGATATAGCCTGTCACCGTAATGTTCAGGCCTTTCCAGTTGTATTCTCCACTTAACGCATAGTAGTTGGAGGACTGTGGCTTCAGACTTTCGTTACCTAAATAAAGATAGGTAGCATTCATGTATTTCACGTAACGGTAATACATTTCTTTGGGTGTAGGCGTCTTGAAGCCTTGACTCCAAGTGGCACGCAGACGGATATTGTCGCCTAACGAGAGCATGCCCGATACTTTCGGAGAAAAATTTGTGCCAAACTGCACGTTTTGATTCAGTCGCAAACCGCCCGTGATGTTCATACTAACCTTGGGACTAAAGGCATGGCTGAACTCGTCCTGCATATAAACAGCCTCGGTATTGTCTCTGGCCAAGCCGCCTTGTACGCGCATAGGAGCTTCCAGATAGTCATAGCGCCACTCCAGACCTGCACTCAGACGATTGCCTGCAGGCAACGAGAAGATACCCTTCAAGTGGGCCATTATCCGTCGCTGATCGCTCTGCAGCTCTTCGTCGTCAGGGAAATAGGGATAATAGGGAGTGAAGTTTCCGTAGGGATCGTAGCCATCCGTCAGCGTAATAGCCGTATAATAATAATAGTACGCGTGACGATCCCAGTTGACATCAAGTGTCAGCTGATCTGTCTTGCTCAACTTCCACATGCCACCTGCTGCCAGACTTTGGTTACGGTACTGCAGGTCGTAGGTCTTCACATCCACAGCTGCATATTTGCCACTGGGACGATATATGCGTTTCCTATACGTTGAACCTTCTGCATAGAACTCCAGATTCTTGGTGGGTTCGTAGGTCAGACGCTCTGACATCTGCCAATTGGTGTGTCGATTGACAGTCATGTTACGCGAGTCGGTAATCAGAAACTCCGTCTGTTTGGGGTCTTCCGTTGAAGTATTCTGCCAACCGTCTGAATGTTGCAACTGGAAATTTGTGTAACTCTTCACTTTCCCAATGGCCAACCCCAGCCCGTTATGCTGACGAATGTCGCCATAGCTGCCCACGCGGGTACTGTTTTCTATCAATAGACTCTCATGGTGCTTTTTAGTGATGATATTCACCACACCAGCAATAGCATCTGAGCCATACAAAGCACTTGAGGCGCCCTTGACAATTTCTATCTTCTCGATATTCTGAGGGTCTATCAGGCTTAAGTCGTTTTGTCCACCGACATCACCATGAATGCGCTTTCCATCGATGAGTACCAAGATATAGTCGTTACCCAAACCGTTGAGCTGCATCTGCGAACCCATGTCATCTTGAGAAAATGCGAACGAAGCCGTAAGACCGGCGAGGATATCCTCTAAGCTCTTACCACCATACTGGCGCAGCATCTTGCTGGTGATGACCTCGGTCTGCACAGGTGCATCCTTCAGCAGGTGCTGAGTTCCGGTTCCCGTCACCACCACCTCCTGCAAACTATCAGAGCGCCAGACGTCAGTCTGTGCATTTGCGCCAACAGCAAACAGCCAAAGGCATACAGCCAATTTCTGTCTTTTCTTCATAAAACAGTTCTTTTCCGGCTCCGCATATCCCTGTACGGGCTTACTTAAATGATCAATTTTCAATTATCCATTGTCAATTGACACGGCAGGTCTTCTGACTTACCCCAGTCTGCTTTACCTTCCCGACGTCTTGTCAGTGGCGTTATACAAGCAGACCTCCTAATGGGGATTACAGCTGCAGGTACAGTCTCGGATTTCCACCGAATTCCCTTGCATCGTAGTGGCTACAGCCACCAGATTGCCTAATTTCGGTTGCAAAGGTACGAAAAAGAAGTGAAAAGTGAACAACGAAAAGTAAAAATTTAACCACTGCTGATAAAAAAAGTTCAAGGTTCGATGTTCAATGTTCAATGTTTTTTGTACCTTTGCCCCAATGAAAGCGAGTTTTATGATTGCAGCACCAACAAGTGGCTCTGGCAAGACGACCATTGCCAGGGGACTGATGGCGCTGCTGACGGAGTGGGGTTTCAAGGTGCAACCGTTCAAGTGCGGTCCAGACTATATCGACACCAAGTTCCATGAAACGGTATGCGGACGGCCTAGTATTAACCTTGATACCTTCATGGCTACGCCAGAGCATGTGCGCCATCTATTTGCTCACTATAGTGCCGATGCCGACGTCTCAATCATTGAGGGCATGATGGGACTGTTCGACGGCTACGACCGCGACAAGGGTTCTTCGGCCGAGATTGCCAGCGTGCTGGATGTGCCTGTCGTGCTGGTGGTCGATGCCAAGTCGGCAGCCTACTCGATTGCTCCGCTACTTTCCGGTTTTGTCAATTTCCGAAAGGACGTGCATATCGCAGGCGTTATATATAATAAGGTGGGAAGCGAACGGCATTTCCAGATGCTGAAACAAGTTTGCGACGACCTTGGTATAACGTGCTTCGGCTACCTTCCGAAGGAGAAGACACTCGAACAAGATTCGCGATACTTGGGACTTGACTTCTCCGTGCCGACAGGAAGCCAAGAGCTGATCAAGACGCTGGAAGAGCGTGTGGAATGGAAACGGTTGCTCACCTTGAACGAGAATACGGCTCGTTGCCTACGAGAATACGGCTCGTCGACGATGAGAATACGGCTCGTCGTAGCCCGCAACCAAGAGTCGTTCTCATTCCTTTATCAAGAGAACTTAGACCGTTATGAACATATTACCTTCTTCGACCCGGAAAAAGACGTACCCGACTTGTCGGCTGCTGATTTGCTCTATCTGCCAGGCGGCTATCCAGAGAAACATTTAGATGCTTTGGTGACGAACGAGGCTTGCCGCAAAGCTATCAAGGAATATGCGGAGAAAGGCGGAAAAATAGTCGCGGAATGTGGCGGCATGATGTATCTCTGCGAGAAAATCGTGACTGACGACGGTGAGTACCCCATGTGCGGAGTGCTGTCCTACACCATCACAGCGCGTAGGGCTGACCGCAAGCTTTCACTCGGCTATCGGAGGTTTGAACTCAATGGCACGGAATTTAGAGGGCATGAGTTTCACTATACACAATTCCATAGAGACAAGGAGAAAGTGGAAAGAGGTGAGAAGATTGCCACTGCCGTACAGGTTTACAATGCCAAGGGCGACCCTGTAGACACGCCCGTTATAAGATATAAGAACGTACTGGCGAGCTATACTCACCTGTATAAAATAGGAGACGTGCTATGAAAGTTATTTGCACAAAGACAGGCGACCAAGGTATGACAAGCCTGCGAGGAGGCATACGAGTGCCGAAAGACGACATCCGTATCGAAACCAACGGACAGATAGACCAGCTGAACGCCCTACTGGGAATTGCCAAGCTCAAACTGCCAAAGGACTGCCTGCACCATGAGACGATTGCTGCCATCCAACGCGAGTTGATGGTTATTATGAGCCATGTAGCCACACCCGAGGGTGAAGACAATCCCCGGATATTGCATGTAACAGAACTCACGGAGACAATAGAACTGGCACTGGCAAAAGCAGACGTATCGCCCCGTTTCGTCATCCCCGGTAACAATGAGACATCTTCTTTCTTGCATCTGGCACGTACCCAAGCAAGGACAGCCGAGCGCAGGTTATGGACATTGAACGCTGTCTATCCTGTACGCGATGATATCCTAAAGTTTATGAATCGCTTGTCTGACTACCTTTTTTTATTGGCAATAGAAAATGAGCAATAGACTTCACCCCGTAATGCTGGCCGGAACTGGCAGTGACGTAGGCAAAAGCGTTATCGCTGCTGCCTTATGCCGTATCTTCAAACAGGACGGATACCTACCCGCTCCCTTCAAGGCCCAGAACATGGCACTGAACAGCTACGCCACCCCCGAAGGCTTTGAGATAGGAAGGGCACAGGCCGTACAGGCCGAAGCAGCAGGCATCCCCTGCCATACGGACATGAACCCACTGCTGCTGAAGCCCCAAAGCGACCATACCAGTCAGGTGGTTCTCAACGGCAAGCCTATAGGGAATAAAAGCGCCTACGACTTTTATAGGGAACAGTTAAAAGTGAATAGTGATAAATTTCCTACCGAACAAAGAAGCGCGGAAGCAAATTCTTCACTCTTCACTTTTCACTCTTACCTTAAAGCAGAGGTCTGTGCCGCCTTCGACCGCTTGGCATCCCGCTACCACCCCATCGTGATGGAGGGTGCAGGCAGCATCTCTGAAATCAATCTGCGTGATACCGACCTCGTCAACATGCCGATGGCCAGATATGCCAACGCCGACGTGATTTTAGTCGGCGACATCGATCGCGGTGGTGTCTTCGCCTCTGTCTACGGCAGTATCCTGTTACAGACGCCAGAGGACCGCAAGCGCATCAAGGGCATCATCATCAACAAGTTCCGAGGTGACATGCGGCTTTTCGAGGAGGGACGACGTATGCTGGAGGACATCTGCAGTGTTCCCGTCTTGGGTGTCGTGCCTTATTTCAAAGACATCTACATCGAGGAAGAGGACTCCGTGAGTCTGGAAAAGAAACAGCGCGAGTTAATCGAAGGAAAGGTGAACGTTGCGGTAGTGCTGCTGCGCCATATCAGCAACTTTACCGACTTCGATACGTTGGAGCGAGACCCTCGCGTCAACCTCTTCTATACGAATAATGTTTCCGACATCAGTCAAGCCGACATCATCATCCTGCCTGGTACAAAATCAACGTTGGACGACCTGTTAGAACTGCGTCGTAACGGTTGTGCACAGGCCATCGTCCGTGCCCATCGCGACGGTAAGACGGTCATTGGTATTTGTGGCGGCTACCAGATGTTAGGACAGGCAGTCAGCGACCCCGACGGTATCGAGGGTACCATCGCCAGCCTGCCAGGCCTTGGCCTGTTACCCATCCATACAACCATAACCTCTGAGAAAACCACCCGACAGGTTACCTTCCAATTCGAAGGTCAGGCGTGTCAAGGCTATGAGATTCATCAAGGCGTTAGTAATACAGACCAGCCTATCCTGCAGACCACCCATTGTATCGGCACCTATATTCATGGTTTCCTCGATAATCAGCCCGTCATCGACTATCTACTGAAGGACAAGGCTGTTGCGGCAGCTCCTGTGCAGAGCTATGCCGACTTCAAACAGCTGCAATACGACAAGCTCGCCGATCACGTGCGCAAACACGTTGACATACCTCGACTCTATCATATTCTTCAAGGCAATGATTAACGGACACGGAGACGACATATATCAGCATGGAGAGCTGCGCTGCAACTTCAGCAGCAACATCTCGCCTTTGATTGACACCAGTCCTTTGCGTCAGCATCTGGCCGAACGAATGGAGGTCATTGACCATTATCCAGAGCCTGATGCCTATTCCTTGGAAGTGCTCATTGCTGCCAAACACGGTGTCAGTACTAACGAGGTACTTGTTACCAGTGGTGCTACGGATGCCATCTATCTAATAGCTCAGACACTTCGCAGCGAGCGGACCTTTGCTGTTAAGCGCCCTACATTCAGCGAGTATGCCGATGCCTGTCGGATGTATGGCTACGAAGAGGTGCCAAAGGGTGGAGCAGTTCGCTGGCTCTGCAATCCCAACAATCCCACAGGCGAACTTCGCACTACCGACACCATCAAGGTGCTATCGCGTCGTCATCACTGGCTCATTATCGACCAGTCGTACGAAGACTATACTTGGGCACCACAGCTCTCCGCACAGACGGCTATCGATATGCAAAACGTCATTGTGATTCATTCTATGACCAAGCGTTTTGCCATTCCAGGACTGCGACTGGGCTACATCATCGCACCATCCGCTGTCATTGACCGACTGCGTGCCAACTATCGTCCTTGGGCCGTCAACGCGTTGGCGATAGAGGCAGGGCGTTGGCTCCTGGAACACAAGATGCCGTTTTATCGAGAAGAAATGAAACTGCTCCTTGCACATACCAGACACATGCAAGAACGGCTTCGTGGCATTTTCGGTATTCACGTCTATCCAACCAGCACCAATTTCATGCTCTGTTCCATCCAACAGAGCACGGCAGCAGAACTGAAGGAGTATTTGTTGGCTCAACACGGATTCCTTATTCGCGACGCTTCCAACTTCGAAGGTCTCTCCGCGTGTCATTTCCGCATTGCCACCCAACTGCCGGAATTTAATGATGAACTGGTGGAGGCCATCAGAACGTATGTCTATAAGATAAAACGGAATGCCTGATTGTTTACTTGTCATATTGCCCCTAATCATCGGCTGGCTGCTCGACCTCGTGCTGGGCGACCCTGCATGGTTGCCCCACCCTATTGTTGGTTTTGGTAAGATGATTGCATTTGGCGAGCACCACCTGAATAAGGGCAGTCATCGGAAACTGAAAGGAGCCTTGATGGCTGTCTTCCTCATTGCCCTCGTCTTCAGCACGACTTATAGTATTCTTGCCATTCTTCCACCAATTGTGCGTGCTGCGGTGGGGGCTATCCTTATTTTCTATTGTCTGGCAGGCACGACGCTAATCCGCGAGGTGCGCGAGGTATTCCGTGCCGTTGACCGTTCGTTGGAAGAGGGCCGCAAGCAGGTGGCACGCATTGTAGGCCGCGACACCTCGGAACTCAGTGCACAGGAAATTCGCACAGCAGCCTTGGAGACGTTGACCGAGAATCTGAGCGACGGCGTGATTGCCCCGCTGTTCTGGCTTGCCATTGCAGGTGTGCCTGGCATGATGGCCTATAAGATGGTGAACACGCTCGACTCGATGATTGGCTATCGCACAGAGCGCTA
>Ga0256404_1002004_pt1 | contig 46529 bp, 53 predicted proteins | sample RumenRJG_01DNA_FD_185990 | JGI IMG/M metagenome (GOLD analysis project Ga0256404, IMG submission 185990) | Bovine rumen microbial communities from Lethbridge, Alberta, Canada - RJG_01 | ecosystem: Host-associated > Mammals > Digestive system > Stomach > Rumen | place: Canada: Alberta | collected... | reverse complement strand
TTCTCTATATATAAATTGGTGACAATAGCAAAGAGGATACACCTGTTCCCATCCCGAACACAGAAGTTAAGCTCTTTTACGGCGAAAATAGTGTTTTAGCGAAGATAGCAAGTTGCCAATTTTTTTTTTTTATGTTTGTGAATTCTATTGTTATAATAGGATTTTTTTTATATAATTATATTGGTGATAAAATGGAATATAAATTTATAACAAGCAGTGAAGATGAAACTATTGAATTAGCACAAAATTTTGAATCCGAAAAATTTCCAAATATGGTTATTTGTTTAAATGGTGAATTAGGTAGTGGAAAAACAATTTTTACTAAAGGTTTTGCTCATGCGATGGAGATTACTGATACTATTACTTCTCCTACTTTTACTATTATAAAGGAATATGAGGGTGATATGTCTTTATATCATATGGATGTTTATAGATTAGATGAAGATAGTTCTGATATAGGAATTGAAGAATATTTTGATAAAGGTGGAGTATGTATTATTGAATGGGCTGATAATATTAAACATATTTTACCTAAAAATAGGTTAGACATTAAGATTAAAGTTATTGATGAGAATAAAAGAAGTATTATTATTAATGCTTATGGTAAAGAATATGAAGAGTTGTGTGAGGCTGTTTTATGATTTCTCTATTTGTTGATACGGCTTTATCATATATTAGAATTGCTTTATTTAAAGATGATATTTTATTAGATTTTATTAATGAAAAATGTGATAAGAATATGTCATCTTTATTTGATGTTAAAGTAAGAAATTTATTTTCTAGAAATAATTTATCTTTGAATAATGTTGATAAAATTTATACTGTTACTGGTCCTGGTTCTTTTACTGGGATTCGTGTAGGTATGACTTTTTCTAAAGTATTAGCTTTTTCTTTAAACAAAAAAATTACTCCTATTTCAGAGTTACAAGTATTAGCATCTTCTAAAGGTGTTAGTGGTACTTTGGCATCTTTAATTGACGCTAGAAGGGGTTATGTTTACGCTGGATGTTATGACAGTAATTTAAATAGTGTTATTCCTGATAAATATATTTTACTTGAAGAATTTTTGAACTGCAATAAAAATGTTTCTTATATAAGTTATGATAGTTTTGAACATATTTCTACTGATGTTCCTGATATTGATTTTGAAAAAATAATTCTTAAGAATAAAGATAAAGAACAGGTAGATCATCATGTTTTGACACCTAATTATTTGAAATTAACTGAGGCTGAAGAGAATTTAAGGAAAAAAAAATTAGATGATAATTAATTATGTTGAAAAGTATTTTGATTTTTTTAATCGGAATGTGAAGGAATTTTCTGTTGATTATTTATCTAAAGAGAATCCCTTTTTAAAAAATTATGTTTATTTAGTTAATGATAATCCTGTTGGATTGATATCTTATTCTATAATATATGATAGGATTGAACTGGAATATATTTGGGTTAGTCCTGATTTTAGGTGTAGGGGTATTGCTTCTAAATTGATGGATAAAATGATTAGTGAAGAAGTTTTGAACATAACTCTTGAAGTTAGAAGTTCTAATGCTTCAGCTATAAATTTATATAAAAAATATGGATTTAAGGTAGCATCTGTACGTCATAAGTATTATGGTTCAGAGGATGCTTATTTAATGATTAGAGAGATGATGTAAATGAAAGATACATATATATTTGCGATAGAGTCTAGTTGTGACGAAACTAGTGCATCTATTATTAAAAATGGTTGTGAAGAAATAGCCACTGTTATTTCTACTCAAATATCTACTCATAAAGAGTATGGTGGAGTTGTTCCTGAAATAGCTAGTAGACTGCACATTAATAATATTACTTTAGTTTTAGAGGAAACTTTAGAAAAAGCTAATATGAAGATGGAAGATATTGACGCAATTGCAGTTACATATGGTCCAGGACTAATTGGATCTTTGTTAGTTGGTGTTGAAGCGGCAAAGGCTTTGTCTATGATTTATGATAAGCCTTTGATTCCTGTTCATCATATTGCAGGTCATATATATGCGAATAATTTAGTTAAACCACTTAAGTTTCCTTTGATTGCACTCGTTGTAAGTGGAGGACATACTGAACTAATATATATGAAGGAACATTATTCTTTTGAGAGAATAGGTGGTACTTTAGATGATGCGATAGGTGAGGCTTATGATAAGGTGGCTAGAGTTGTTGGTGTTCCTTATCCTGGGGGGCCATTGGTAGATAAATTAGCTCATGAAGGTGAAGATAGTTATAGTTTACCTATGCCTTTAGATGATGATAGTTATAATTTTAGTTTCAGTGGAATTAAAAGCGCTGTTATGAATTTAGTTAATAATGAAAGACAAAAAGGTAATGAAATTGTAAAGGAAAATTTATGTTGTTCTTTTCAGAATAGAGTTGTTGGGATTATTGTTAAGAAAACTATGAAAGCTTTGGAAGATTATGGAGTTAATAATTTAATTATTGCAGGTGGTGTATCTGCAAATAAGGGTTTACGTGAAACTTTTAAAGTCGAATGTGAGAAGAATGGTATTGATTTAACTATTCCTGAAATTAAGTATTGTACTGATAATGCTGCAATGATTGGTGCTGCTGCATATCAATTATATTTAAAAGGCAGATTTTGTGATATTGATTTAAATGCAAAAGCAAGTGATAAACTAAACTAAAAACACTATAAAAAAAAGAAATAATATGTTATTATATAACAAATCTTTTAGGAGGTGTATATGAAAACTTCAGAAAAACCAGAAATAAAAAGTACAATAGCAAAAGTAAGAGTTTTGAAATATGGTGCAGTTATTGCTCGAGAGATAGTGTATGCAAAAGGACATAATGCTTTATTAGAAAGTCGAAGAGATAATTCGGAACGCAAAAATGCAAAAAAACTATACTTAATAAAAAAGTTGAATAATATTTAAAAAGGAATCAGAAAATGATTCTTTTTTTTAAATTACATTGACATACAAATATTCGTATGATAATATGAAAAAGGTGATAGAATGGAATTAGTAGGATATAATGATAAGCAAATGGAAGCAATTTTAAAAACAGATGGGCCTATTTTGATTATTGCGGGGGCTGGAAGTGGTAAGACTAAGGTTCTCACTACTAAAATTGCATATTTAGTTGATAATGGTGTTCCTACTGATAATATTTTAGCTATTACTTTTACTAATAAAGCAGCTAAAGAAATGAAGGATCGTGTTATAGGGTTATTGGGTTCTGTAGGGTATCAACTTCGTATTTCGACTTTTCATTCTTTTGGCGTTTTTTTGATTCATGAGCATTATGATTTGTTAGGTTATAAAGAGAATTTTACTATTTTGGATAGTGATGATTCTTTGACTTTGATAAAAAAAATTATGAAAGATTTAAATATAAATATAAAGGATTATAATCCTAAGGCTATAAGAAATAGTATAAGTAGTTCTAAAAATGAGTTGATTAGCGCTTCTGATTTTGAGAGATTTATTGGTAATGATTTTGATCAAAAAGTTTTTGAAGTTTATCAAAGATATGAAAAAAAATTATTGTTGAATAATTCTTTGGATTTTGATGATTTATTATTTTTGCCTATTAAATTGTTTAGGGAATATCCTGAAGTTTTGAGACATTATCAGGAATTATATCAATATATAATGGTTGATGAATATCAAGATACTAATGAGGCTCAATATATATTAATTAAGATGTTGAGTGCTTTAAATCGTAATATTTGTGTTGTTGGCGATGAGTCTCAATCTATTTATTCTTTTAGAGGTTCTAATTATAGAAATATTTTGAATTTTGAGAAAGATTATAAAGATTGTGAGACTATTTTGTTAGAGCAAAATTATCGTTCTACATCAACTATTTTGGATAGTGCGAATGATGTTATTAAGAATAATAAGCATCGTAAGGATAAGAAGTTGTGGACTGAAAATGAAATTGGCGATAAGCTTCAATATTATAAGGCAATGGATGAAAAGGATGAGGCTTTATATGTAGTTAATCAGATTAATAAATTAGTTGATAATGGTGTTAATAAGAGTGATATTGCGGTTTTATATAGGACTAATGCACAGTCTCGTGTTATGGAGGAAGCTTTACTTAAGGAAAATATTCCCTATAAGGTTGTAGGAAGTTTTTATTTCTATAATCGTAAAGAAATTAAAGATTTAATTTGTTATTTGAGATTGATATATAATACTAGTGATGATATTAGTCTTCAAAGGGTTATTAATGTTCCTAAACGTGGTATTGGATTGAAGACTATCGAGAGTTTGATTGAGAAAGCTAATTTAAATAATTCTAGTATTTTTGATGTTATCGATGATGGAAAAGAATTAAATTTTAAAATTATGATTAATGGAATAATATCTGAACTTGATAATTATACATTAACTGAACTTATTGATTTAGTACTTGATAAGACGGGTATGAGAAAAGAATTACAGAGTGAAAAAAGTATTGAATCTGAAATAAGACTTGAGAACCTTGAAGAGTTTAAGTCTATTACCAAGGCTTTTGAAGAAAAAAATGGTATTGTTTCACTTGAGGATTTTTTGACTGAAATTAGTTTGGTTTCTGATGTAACTGAACATAGAGAAGATAATGATGTTGTTACTCTTATGACTGTTCATTCTGCTAAAGGATTAGAGTTTGAAAATGTGTTTTTAATTGGTATGGAGGAAGGTGTTTTTCCACATAGTAATTCCTTTTTTGATGATGAAGCCTTAGAAGAGGAAAGAAGACTTTGTTATGTAGCGATAACACGTGCTAAGAAGAAATTATGGCTTGTTAATGCTCATAAGAGGTTGTTATTTGGTAATGATAGTTATAACAAACCTAGTAGGTTTATTGATGAGATAAATCCTAATAATATTATTGAGGATGGCTCTAAAATGAATATTGTTAGTGGTAGATCTATAAAAAATGTTGTTTCTGAAGATGTTGATTATGGTCCAGGTGATAAGATTGTTCATGATGTATTTGGTGAAGGTATTATTATCAGTATTGATGGTAGTGTAGTTAGTATTGCGTTTGCTCATCCGTACGGCGTTAAGAAGTTATTGAAAGGTCATAAAAGTATTAAGAAAGTTTAGCAAATATATGTAAAAAAAATTTTATATATGTTATAATTATTATGTAATATTATGGAGGGTAAGTTATGGTATTAAGTATAATGGATACGTTAAAAGAGTGGTCTGATAAGTTAAGAGAATGGACTATATCTAATACTAATAATCCTTTATTTTGGTTGTGTGCTTTTGTTTTGGGATTATTGATTTTTAAGTTTACTTATGATGCTTTGCACAAAGATTAAATGATTATTATTAATCATTTTAATTTTCTTAATGGGGTGTTTATATGAATGATAGAATGCAAGAAATAATTGATATATTAAATGAGGCTAATTATAATTATTATGTTCTTGATAATCCTACTATTACGGACCAAGAATATGATAGGTATATGCAGGAATTAATTGCGCTTGAGGAAAAATATCCTGAGTTAAAGCGTGATAATTCTCCTACTAGTCGTGTTGGTGGTACTGTTATTGATGAGTTTAAGAAGGTTACTCATAAAATTCCAATGCTTAGTTTGAGTAATGTTTTTAATGAGAGTGATATAATTGCTTTTGATGAACGTGTACGTAAAGAGGTAAAGAATCCAAAGTATGTTGTTGAGCCTAAGATAGATGGTTTGTCTGTTTCTCTTTATTATGAAAATGGTGAGTTTGTAAGAGCAGCTACTCGTGGTGATGGAGTTGTCGGTGAGGATATAACTCATAATGTTTTAACTATTAAGAACGTTCCTTTGAAATTACGTGAAAATGTTACTATTGAGGTTCGTGGAGAAATATATATGGATAAGGATACTTTTAATAGTATAAATGAGGAAAGAAAGCGTAACGGATTTCCTTTATTTGCGAATCCACGAAATACAGCTGCAGGTAGTATTAGACAATTGGATTCTAAAATAGCGGCAAGTCGTAATTTAAAAACTTTTATTTATCACTTGCCTAATGCTTTGGATTATGGAATTCATTTTCATAGTGAAGCTTTAGATTATATGAAAAGATTAGGTTTTACTGTTAATGAGAATAATAAACTTGTCGATGGTATAGATGGTTTGTTAGAGCATATTTCTTATTGGACAGAGAATCGTGATAGCTTACCCTATGAAATAGATGGAATGGTTATCAAATTAAATGATATTGATCTTCAACAACGTTTAGGGTTTACAGCAAAGTATCCAAAGTGGGCAACTGCTTATAAATTTCCGGCTACTCGAGTTTTAACTAAGTTGAAAGAGATTAAGTTTACAGTAGGTCGTACTGGTCAGGTAACTCCTAATGCGATATTGGAGCCTGTTAGGTTGATGGGTAGCGTTATATCTAAAGCTACTTTACATAATGAAGAATATGTTTTAACTAAAGATATACGTACTGGTGATATTGTTTCTATTATTAAGGCTGGAGATGTAATTCCAAGGGTTGAAGAGAGTATTGTTGAAAGACGTACAGGTGAAGAGATTCCTTTTGTGATGACAGATGTTTGTCCAATTTGTGGTAGTAAGCTTATTAAGAAAGATGCAAGTTATTATTGTGTTAATCCTTTATGCGATGCTAAAAATATTGAAAAATTAATTCATTTTGCATCACGTGATGCGATGAATATAGATGGTTTTGGAGATCAAATTGTTGAAGATTTTTATAATATGGGATATTTGAGAAGCTTTATTGATTTTTATAAACTGAAAAAATATAAAAGTGAATTAATGGAACTTGAAGGTTTTGGGAATAAAAGTATTAATGCTTTAATTGATAGTATTGAAGATAGTAAGAATAATTCTTTGGAGAGGTTATTATTTGCGTTAGGTATTAGATATGTAGGTAATAAGACTGCTAAAATATTAGCTAAGAAATTTGTTAATATTGATAATATTATGAATTCTTCTTATGAAGAGTTGGTTGCTGTTCGAGATATTGGTACCGTTATTGCGAAAAGTATTGTTGAGTATTTTTCTAATGAAGATAATGTTGAGTTGATTTCTTCTTTAAAAGAGATTGGTGTTAACATGGAATATAACGGACCTGTAGAGGTTCTAGATGATGAGTTTGCTGGTAAGACTTTTGTCCTTACTGGAACTTTGGAAAACTATAAACGTAATGATTTAAAGGTTATAATTGAGTCTAAAGGTGGTAATGTATCGGGTTCTGTTAGTAAGAATACTGATGTTGTTATTGCTGGTAGTGATCCAGGTAGTAAGTATGATAATGCTGTTAAGTTAGGTATTACTATTTGGAATGAAAATGATTTAATAAGTAAATTGGGAGGTTAGTTTTATGGAAATATGGGATAAATTTAAAGGTAGTAAGTGGAAAGAGAGTATTGATGTTAGTGATTTTATTATTAACAACTATACTGAGTATAAAGGTGATGAATCTTTTTTAGTTCGTTCTACTGAAAAAACAAATAAAGTTTGGGATAGATGTAAAGATTTGATTGCTGAAGAAATGAAGAAGGGTGTATTGGATGTTGATACTGTTAATATGAGTGGTATTGATTCTTTTGCACCTGGTTATATTGATAAAGATAATGAAGTTATAGTTGGTTTACAAACTGATGCTCCATTAAAGAGAATGATTAATCCTTATGGTGGAATAAGGATGGTTTATAATGAGTTAGATGCTTATGGTTATAAGTTAGATCCAGATGTTGATAAGAAGTTTAACGAATATCGTAAAACTCATAATCAAGGTGTTTTTGATGCTTATACTAAGGAAATTCGTGCTGCTAGAAGTGCACATTTATTAACAGGATTACCTGATGCTTATGGTAGAGGTCGTATTATAGGTGATTATCGTAGAATAGCTTTATATGGTATTGATTATTTGATAGAGTGTAAGAAAAATGATTTAGATGGTATTACTGATATTAATGAATCTACTATTCAATTACGTGAAGATGTTAGTGAGCAAATTCGTGCTTTAGATAAGATTAAGAGTATGGCTTCTAAGTATGGTTTTGATATTAGTAAGCCTGCAAGTAATGCTCGTGAAGCTGTTCAATGGGTATATTTTGGATATTTAGCTGCTATTAAAGAGAATAATGGTGCAGCTATGAGTTTGGGTAGAACTTCTACTTTCTTAGATATTTATATTGAGAATGATATTAAAGAGGGAGTTTTAACTGAAGAAGAGGCTTGCGAGTTAATTGATCAATTTATTATTAAATTAAGAATTGCTCGTCATTTAAGAACTCCTGAATATAATGATTTATTTGCTGGAGATCCAACATGGGTTACTGAATCTATTGGTGGTATGTTAGATGAGAATAGATCATTTGTTACTAAGACAAGTTTCAGATATTTAAATACTTTAATTAATTTAGGACCTGCTCCTGAACCTAATATGACTATTTTATGGTCTAATGGTTTACCTGAAAACTTTAAGAAGTATTGTGCGAATATTTCTATTAAGACTGACGCAATTCAATATGAAAATGATGATTTAATGCGTTCTATTTATGGTAATGATTATGCGATTGCTTGTTGTGTTAGTGCAATGCAGGTTGGTAAACAAATGCAATTCTTTGGTGCTCGTTGTAATTTAGCTAAGACTTTATTATATTCTATTAATGGTGGAGTTGATGAAGTTTCTGGTAAAGTAGTTGTTGCTGGACTAGATAAAATTGACTCTGAATATTTAGATTATGATGAGGTTATGAAGCATTTTGAGAATACTATGAGTATTGTTGCGAAAACTTATGTTGATGCAATGAATATTATTCATTATATGCATGATAAATATGCTTATGAAGCAGGTCAAATGGCTTTACATGATACTAATTTAGATCGTTTGATGGCATTTGGTGTTGCTGGATTATCTGTTGTTGCGGATAGTTTAAGTGCGATTAAGTATGCTAAAGTTAAGCCTATTCGTAATGAAGAAGGTATCGCTGTTGATTTTGAAATTGATGGTGATTATCCTAAGTATGGTAATGATGATGATAGGGTAGATTCATTAGCTGTTATGATTGTAGAAAAATTCTATGACGAATTAAAAAAGCATAAATTATATAGAGGTGCTAGACATACATTATCTATTTTAACTATTACTTCTAATGTTGTTTATGGTAAGAATACTGGTGCTACTCCTGATGGTCGTAAGGCTGGTGTGCCTTTTGCTCCTGGTGCTAATCCAATGCATGGTAGAGATTCAAGTGGCGCTTTAGCTTCATTGAATTCTGTTGCTAAGTTACCTTATCGTGGTGTATGTCAAGATGGTATTTCTAATACATTCTCTATTATTCCACAGGCTTTAGGTAGCGATTCTGATAGAGTTAAGAATTTAGTTGGTATTTTAGATGGATATTTTAAGCAGGGAGCACATCATTTGAATGTTAATGTTTTAAATCGCGAAACTTTAGTTGACGCAATGGAAAATCCAGATAAGTATCCAATGCTTACTATAAGAGTTAGTGGATATGCTGTTCATTTTAATAGATTAAGTAGGGAACAACAATTGGAGGTTATTAGTAGAACTTTCCATGGAGAAATTTAATGGTTGGTCATATTGATTCAATTGAGACTTTAGGTTTAGTTGATGGTCCTGGTATAAGGGTTGTGGTTTTTTTACAAGGATGTCCTTTGAGATGTTTATTTTGCCACAATCCTGAAACATGGACATTAAATGATAAATTTTTAATTACTCCTGAGGAATTAGTTAGACATATATATAAGTACAGGAATTATTTTGGTACTGATGGTGGTGTGACTTTTTCTGGTGGGGAACCTTTATTTCAACATGATTTTTTATTAGAGTGTTTAAAATTGTGCAAAAAGATGGGAATAAATACTTGTTTAGATACTTCTGGTTCTTGCACTGGTTATGAAGATATATTGAAGTATGTTGATTTGGTTATTTGGGATATTAAGGCATTAGAAAATGATGCCTATCATAAGATGACTGGTCAGGATATTAATGTTTCTTTAGATTTTTTGAAGTATTGTCAAGATAATGGAGTTAAAATGTGGATTAGGCAGGTTATTGTTCCTGGAATTAATGATAATGTTTCATATATTAATAATTTAAAAGAATTTATAAAACCTTTAAAAAATATTCTAAAAGTTGAATTATTACCATATCATTTACTTGGCGTTTCTAAGTATAAACAGTTAGGTATTCCTTATAGATTAGATGGAGTTCCAGCAATGGATAAGAGTAAGTGTGATGAACTTTATAAAGTATTAATGTCGTAAAATATTGATACTTTTTTTATTTTTTTATATGTTTTACATACAAAAGATATTTATTTTTTTTTGATTGTTTGATATAATTATTTTACAATGGAAGGGTATGATAGTATGGATAATAATTCTAATAATAATGTTTCTGGTATTCCAAATGTAAGTGATATAAAATTTGATGATACACCAGCTGAATCTTTTGATAATTTATATGGAGGAACAGCTAGTCAACCTGTTAGTAATGTAAATATGAGTCAAGGACCAAGTATGATTCCTAATCCTTCGATGGCTCCAAATATGAATCAAGCGCCAAGTATGCAACCAAATCCAGGAATGACTCCAAATATGAATCAAGCACCAAGTATGCAATCAAATCCAGGAATGGCTCCAAATATGAACCAAGCACCAAGTATGCAACCAAATCCAGGAATGACTCCAAATATGAATCAAGCACCAAGTATGCAACCAAATCCAGGAATGACTTCAAATATGAATCAAGCACCAAGTATGCAATCAAATCCAGGAATGACTCCAAATATGAATCAAGCGCCAAGTATGCAACCAAATCCAGGAATGGCTCCAAATATGGATCAAGCACCAAGTATGCAACCAAATCCAGGTACAATTATTCAACCACAAGTGGAGAATCTATCTAGTATGGATATTGATGCTGAAAAGATGCAGTCAATCGAAGAGCAATTATCTAAGACAAGTCAATATAATCCTGCAGATTTTCAACAAGAACAAATTACTATTCCTACTGATGATCAATATGAGAAGAATAAGTCTGGATTGGCATTTGTTATTGTCTTATTTATTATACTTGCTTTGGTAATTGCATTATTACCACAAATAACTAAATTTATAAAATAGTTATGAATTTAAAAACATAGAAATTAGTTTTCTATGTTTTTTGATAGTTCAATTATTAGATCCATATTGTCATCTGTTGCCATTATATTTTTATGTGTTTGTTTACATTTTTCACATTTATATATTATTTTATATGTGTTTTTAAATTTTTCTATTCCAATTGGTTTTAATAATCCTTTACATGGATTTTGTCTATCTCCAGGATTTATATCAACATGTTTTGAGTATAGACAGTGGTTGCAGTGATCTCTCGTAGTATAGTTGAGTTTTTTGATTTTTTGTTTACATTTTTCACATATAAATTCTTCGTCAAGTTTTGTAAATTGTTTCATGTTATCACCGGTTTAATTATATCAAATATTATCTTTTAATAAAACCGTTTTGTATATATTTTGTTTCATTTATTACTATGAATGCATTTGGGTCGTTTTTATTTATTATATTTTTTAATTCTTCTAATGATTTATTATTTATTTGTATTATCAACATTTTTTGATTTTTGTTTTCTATATTTATTCTTGTAACTCCGTATTCTTTTTTTCTTAGTATATTTTCTAGGTTATTATTTGTTGTTATTACTTGTACTGATACATATCCTTTTATATATTTATTTGATATTAATCCTCCTATATATGTTCCTGTAGAGAAACCTAATGCATAAGAGAATACTATAAATATACTGTTGTTGTTTGTATTTAATGCTTCTTTTACTACAAGAAACCATACTGTTATTTCTATAAAACCAATTATGCTTGCGATGAGGTTTTTATTTTTTACTGTCATAATTGTTCTTACTGTCCCTAATGATACGTCTAGTATTCTTACTAAAAATATTTTTATGCATAGAAAAAGCATATTATCACCATTTTTATTTTGTGAAATATGCTTTTATTTTATACTAAAAGAAAATTATTATTAAACTTCCTACTATTATACAATAGATGACAAAATATATAAGTTTTCCGTTTTTAACAATATTTTTAAACCATTTTGTTCCTATATATGTAAATATAAATGCCATGATCATACTTATTCCATAGTATAGATATTGTGTTAAAGTTAGGTTTGCTTCAAATAAATCTTTAATTCCTAGTAGTGCTGTTGCGATACTTATTGGAATGTAAAGTATGAATGAGAAGTCAAATGCAACTTCGCGTTTTAAATTTCTGAACATTCCTCCAACTATTGTTGCGCCACTTCTACTTATTCCTGGTAGTAGAGCGAATACTTGGAATATTCCTATTGTTAAGGCATCTTTTAATGTGATTTCTTTTGAATTTTTAATTCCTTTAAAGTCTTTTATTATAAATAAGAATATTGATGTTATTAATAGTGTTAGTCCTACAAATTTTACATTTTCTTCTAAGAAATCAAATAGCCCTAGTTTTTCAACAATTAATCCTACTATTCCAGCAGGTATAGTAGCTATTATTATATACCAACTATATTTATAATCATCTTTGTATTTTTTTTCTTTTGTTTTTAAATATCCGAAGAATCCTTTAATTAGTTTAATTATATTTTTTCTAAATAGTATTGCTATTGCGAGTAGGCTTCCTAGGTTTGTTATTGTTGCGAGTATTCCGTAGTCAATTGTATCTAGTCCTTTTAGTAGTTTTTGAAATATAAGTAAGTGTCCACTTGATGAAACTGGAATAGGTTCTGTTATTCCTTGTACTATTCCTAAAAAAATGTATTTTAATAATTCCATATAATCACCTACTTAATTATATACTATTTTTATTTATTAATAAATATTATTCTATTTTTTTCATAAAATTAATTAGGTTTGTATATTTTTTTATTTTTTGTTAATTTTATATTTAGTGTTGTTAATATTCTTTTGAGAGGGGATAAATATGAATTATATTTATGATGTTTTAGCAAATTTTAATAATTGCTTTTATGATTTTTTTGACTGGAATATAGATGATGATATTGTTCATATTAAGAAGTTACCTATTTTAAAGGTAAGTTATTCTTTTTTTAATAAGGTAAAATATCATGAAGTTGTTGTTTCTAAGGATTTACTTGATAAGATTTATCATAAAACTGATTTTTTTAAAATTAATAAAAATAAATATAGTTATGTTTGTGCTTTTTGTGATGGTAATGAGGCTATTATTATGAATTTTAGTTCTAATGGTAGTATTCTTGGTAGAAGTAGTTTTTTAATTGATGAAGAGAATGAAGTAGTTGATTTGAGTGAATGTTTGGATGTTGTTGATTATAGTATAATTGATTTTAAGGAATGTGTCTATTCTGTTTTTAAAACTCGAAAAGAATTATCTGATATTAGTTATTTTTTGAGTGAGTTGAAGAGTATGAGTGATGATAAGTTAAAGTATTTATATTTTGAATGTTTTAATGAGTTTGAGAGTGATGTTCAAAAGGTTTATGATAAAATATTTTATGAATTAGAACATAGTTTTAATTCTATATGTGATAAGGTCAGTAATTTTTTAAAATTAACTTCTTTTAATAAGTAATCAATTTACTTATTTTTTTTATTTTGTTATACTATTTAATAGGGTGTTTAGTATGGAGTATAAAGTAATGATTGATGCTTTTGAGGGTCCTTTAGATCTTTTATTGCATCTTATTAAAAAATCTAATATTGATATTGTTGATATAAATATTGTTGATATTACTAAACAGTATCTTGATTATATTAATTGTATGGAAGAAATGAATTTAGATATAGCAAGTGAATATTTAACTATGGCTGCTGAATTAATTGAGATGAAGTCTAATATATTACTTCCTAAACCTGAGATGAATGATGTGGAAGAAGAACGTCAGGATTTAATTAATAGATTATTGGATTATGAACAGTATAAGAAAATGATTGGTTATTTTAGAGATTTGGAGAATGATAGAAGGGATATGTTTACTCGTGTTCCTGAAGATTTGAAGAATTATGATTGTGTTAGTAATGTTACTCTTGGTGGTGATGTTACTGTTGATGATTTAGTTAGTGCTTTAAATAAGTTTCTATCTAAGAAGGAGTATGAGAAACCTCTTAATACTAAGGTTACTAGTCGTGAGTATTCTGTTTCTATGAGATGTGAAGAGATAAAGAGTGTTTTGAGTAAGAAAAAAAAGGTTTGTTTTACTGATTTATTTGATAAATATGACAAAAGTTTTATTGTTGTTACATTTTTAGCTATTCTTGATTTAGTTAGGAAGTCTAATGTTGTTATAAATCAGGATAGAAATTTTAATCAGATTTATATAGAGGATGTGTCATAATGAATTATAAAGGTTTAATTGAAGGATTATTGTTTGTTGTTGGTGATGAGGGTTTAACACTTATTGATTTATGTAGTATTATAGGTGTAAGTGATGATATTATTTTAAATAATTTAAATGATTTAATTAAGGATTATGAGAATAGTGATAGAGGTATTAGAATAGAGTTATTTGGTGAGAGTTATAAGTTAGTTACTAAGAAAGAGTATAAGGATTATTTGAAGAAGTTAGTTCCTGATGAAGAGGATTTATTGACTCAGTCTAATTTAGAGACTTTAGCGATTATTGCTTATAACCAACCTATCACAAGAGTTCATGTAGATGAAATTCGTGGTGTTAATAGTAGTCATGTTATTAGGAAGTTATTAATGCGAGATTTAATTTGTGAGAAGGGTAGATCTGATTTACCAGGAAGACCTATTTTATATGGAACTACTGATTTCTTTTTGGATTATTTTGGTATAAATTCTTTGGATCAATTACCTCAAATTGAATTGCCTGATAGTGATGATAGTGAGACTAATTTATTTGAGTCTAAGTATAAAGAAAATTAATGATTAGTATTGATTATAATATTTTTAAATGTTATAATTTATACATGCCGGTATGATGGAATGGTAGTCATGCTTGACTCAAAATCAAGTGGGTTTGCGCCCGTGTCGGTTCAAGTCCGACTACCGGTACCAATAATGTATTTAACTAATTCAGTGATGGATTAGTTTTTTTCTTGACTTTTTTTAGTTTTAATTTATAATATATTTAAATTTTAAGGAGGAATTAGTATGGGATATAGTGTTGTGTGTCCAGGGTATGATGGTGTATGTTCAGCAACATATCAATGTGATTTTAAGAAAAAATATAATGGTTCATCTGATGTTCCTGATTCGTGGTATGATACATTCTGTAGTAAGGATTATGAAAGCGGCGGTTATGGTGATTGTGTGTATTATCAAAAATATCTTAGTAGATGTTATATAACTACTGCAGTATGTGATACTTTAGGATTAAAGGGAGATAATTTATTCTTAGGAACAATTAGTCTCTTTAGAGATAAGTTAGAACAAGATCCTAAAATGTATAAACAATTGGAGATTTATGATATTGTTGGTCCGATTATTGCGAATAAGATTAATGGTGATAAGGAGATTGCTTTAGAATTATTTAATTCTTCAATTGTTCCTGTTTGTAATGATTTATTTAAAAATGATTATAGAAGTGCACTAATTAAGTATACTAATATGACTAAGGGATTGATTGAGCAGTATAAAGATTCTGTTTCTATTGGTTTAGATGTATATAAAATGAGTGATGATATTGGTCAAGTTAAATATGGAAATCAATATAAAAAGAGTTTAAATTTTGGTGTAACTTTTAAAAGATAGTATTTTTTATGTAAAATTATATGTAAACCTTTGTAAAAAAAGGTTTTTTCTTTGTTTATACATATATTTTTATGAGATAATAGTAATAGTAAGGAGGTAATATTATGAATAATGATCGTAAGTATTTTGATGATGATGTTGAAATAATTGAAATTGATGATTATGATATTGAAATCATTGAAGTTGAAGATGACATTGATTTTAATTTGCCTTCTTGTGAGAAAAAAGTTGATAAGGGATTTTTGGCTAAGGTTAGAGAAAAATTATCTGGTCATAAGTTCGCAATTATTACTACATGTGCAGTAACATTAATTGTTACATTGACTAGTGTTTTTATATTACATGGTAAGTTTGATAAGAGTGTTATATTAAAGAGTCAACCTAATGTAAGTTATTCTACATCTATTGATAATATAGATTTTAAATTGAATGATTTAGATTATAGTAATGTTTTAGTTAACACAGGATATGAAGAAAAAGGTGCTAGTTTATTTATTGATGGTGAGGATCATAGTGATGAGGTAGTAATTGATTCAAGTGATGTTGATGTAACTCGTGTTGGTGTTTATCATGTAACTTATACATATGCTTCTAGTATGAATCAAGTTAAAACTTTATATAGAACTATTAATGTTGTTGACAATGATGCACCTGTTATAAAGTTATTGGGATCTAATGTTTATACTATGCTTGTTAATGAAGATTATAATGAGGCTGGTGTTTTAGTTTTTGATAATTCTAATGAGGAATTATTGGAGAATGTAGTTATTGAGAATAATGTTGATGTTACTACTCCTGGTGTTTATTCAGTAAAGTATAGTGTTAGTGATAATAGTGGTAATCAATCGGTTGTTTATAGAACTGTAATTGTTAAGTATAGTTATTCAAGTAATTCTAATAGTGTTTTATCTAATCATTTTACTGATAATGGAATATTTTTAAGTGGTATGGTTAATGTTGGTAATTTTAAATATCAAATGATGCTTAAGAATAAGGATACTGGTAATGAAAGTATTATCGATTTAACCTCTACTGGTTATAACTATTATCAATTTGGGTTAGATGTTACTAATATGGAGAATGGTAATTATGATTTTTATCTTGTTACTGATTCTTTAGAACCTTTAGTTAGTAATATGACTACTTTTAATAGAATTGTTAGATCTCGTATTGGTGATAAATTAATTACTATGAGTTATGATAAGAATTTTGTTAATATGAAGGTTGAAGATTTTTCATATTTATATGATGTTGTTATTGATCCTGGACATGGTGGAGCTGAATATGGTGCGGTTAATGGTAGATATTATGAAAAGTCTATTAATTTGGAACAGTCATTTTATGAGAAACAGCGTTATGAAGCTCATGGTTTAAGGGTTTTAATGCTTCGTGATACAGATGATAATTATGGTATTGTTATGGGTGATGAAGGTATGGAACCTGTTGATAGAAAGGCATTTGCAGTTGGATATTATGGTGCTGTTTCTAAGATAGTTTATAGTAATCACCATAATAGTTCTGGTAATACAAGTAGTGCTGGTTGGGAAATATTGACTCCTGCATCTGCTAGTTATGATGATTTAGCTGTTGAGCATAAGATTGCTGATGACTGGTCTAATATGTATATAAGGTCTTATGATCCATATTATAGATTTTATACTAAGGATTATGAAACTGGTACTGCTAGTAATAAGATGAATGGTGAAATATATGGTTTTGAGGATTATTATTCTGTTATAAGAATTCCAAATAAATTATTCAATGTTAAAAATGTTTTATATGAAGGAGCATATATTAATAATAATTCTGATATGTATTGGTATTACAACTCAGAAAATTGGAAAAAATTAAGCGAAGTTAAAATTAAACATTATGTTGAGTCTATCGGAGTTAAATATATTGAACCTTAAATATTGCAAAAACGTGTTGTTTTTGTTATACTAACTATATATTTATATGGAGGTTTTTATGGATAAAAATGAAGAATTAAAGAAAGATGTTAATCCTGAAGAAGTAGATGATATTTCTGATGAATTAGATAATGAGACTTTTACTTATACTATTGATAATAATAATATTAATAATGATTATAGTAAGAGAAATTATAATGATAATAAATCTTTTATTTATATAGCTATTGGTGTTTTAGTATTGATTTTTATAATTGTATTATTAGTTATATTTGCTAATAAAGGTAATTCTAAAGTAAAGGGATATAGTAATATAGAGTCACGTATGGTAAGTGCTGCTAAGAATTATTATACAAAGTATACTGATAAACTTCCTATTATAGATGGAGCTAGTGTCAATGTAAGTGCTGAAACTTTGATTGAGAATAGTTATTTAAAGCCTTTTTCTGAGATGGTAAATGATGGTGTAAGTTGCAGTGGATATGTTAATGTATTTAAAATAGGGGATGAGTATTCATATTTTCCATATTTAAATTGTGGTAGTGAATATGAAAGTTCTTTATTATCTAAAAACATTATTGATTCGGGTGTAGTTACTTCTGGTGATGGGTTATATTTAATTGGCGATAAGTATATTTTTAGAGGAGAATATCCAAATAACTATATTAAATTTGATGGTAGTTTATGGAGAATTATTGGAATTAATAATGATGGTAGTATAAAACTTATTTATTCTGATAAAAAGGTTGAAAGATATTCATGGGATGATAGATATAATTCTTTCAAGGATAGTTATGTTGGAATAAATGATTTTCGTGTAAGTAGATTATTAGAGTATTTGAAAGATATTTATGATAAAAATACTTATGTAAGTAAGTCTAATAAAAATTTATTAGTTAAACATGATTGGTGTATCGGAAAAGTTTCTCAGGAAGATTCATCTATTTCTTCTTTAAATTTATGTAGTGATACATATAGTGATTTATATATTGGTGTTGTTAAAGTGGATGATGTCTTAATTCCAAGTTTAGATTCTAAGTGTTCTAATATATATGATGTAGAATGTACAAATTATAATTATTTCTTTACAATTAATACAGGATGGACTTTGAATGCAGTTTTAGATAATACTTATTCTGTATTCAGTTCTAATGGTGGGTCAGTATCTTATAAGAATGCTTCAACATCTGGTTATGTTAGACCGGTTATTAATTTAAATAGTAATATTTTATATAAGAGTGGTACTGGAACAAGTGATGATCCATATGTTATTAATAATTAAAAACACTTATATGAGTGTTTTTAAGTTTGTTTTATAAAAGGAGAGGTTTATATGTTAATACTTGCAAAGGCGTTGTTGGCTTTAATGGTTTCGTTTATTATTTCTGTTGTTTTTGGTCTTATTGCGATTCCTTTACTTAGAAGGTTAAAGGTTAAACAAAGAATAAGTATTTTTTTAAGCAAGTTGCATAATCAGAAAAATGGTGTTCCTACAATGGGGGGGATAATTTTTATTATTCCTACTATTGTTTCTATAATAATATTGATTTTAATGGGTAAATTGGAGTTTTCTAATAATCTATTTATAATATTATTTGTTTTTGTTGGCTATGCATTATTAGGCTTTATTGATGATTATTTAATTATTAAGAGAAATAATAATAAGGGTTTAACTGAGTTTCAAAAGTTATTTGGACAAACTATTATTGCTTTAGTTTTCTTTATAATTTTTATGAAGAGTGGAAGAGAGCCAATTTTGGATATACATTCCTTAGGTATTACTATTGATATGGGATGGTTTTATGGAGTATTCTTATTATTTATATTGGTTGCTTCTTCTAATGCGGTTAATTTAACTGATGGTCTTGATGGTTTAGCTGGTGGGTTATCTGTAATTGCGTTTTTTGCTTTTGGTATTATTAGTTTTGGTGCTACGTGGATTGCTGGTAGTGAGGAAATTGGTATATTCTGTTTTATTTTAGTTGGTGCTTTACTTGGCTTTTTAGTTTATAATGCATATCCTGCTAAAGTAATAATGGGTGATACTGGAAGTTTAAGTTTAGGTGCTACTTTGGCTGCAATTTCAATTATAACTAATCATGAGATTTCTTTAATTGTTGTTGCTGGTGTATTTGTTGTTGAAACTTTAACTGTATTAATTCAAATATTTAGTGTTAAGGTTTTCCATAAGAGGGTATTTTTGATGACACCTCTTCATCATCATTTTGAAAAATTGGGATGGAGTGAGACTGATATTGTTAGATTGTTCTATGTATTTGGTATGTTATTAGGTATGGGAGCAGTCATATATGGAGTTTGGATTTAGTCTGAACTCTTTTTCTTTTGTGAAATATTCCTGAAGTTGTAGATATTTGGTTGTTTTTTTGGTATAATTATTTAAGGTACTGGAGGTTAATATGGATAGAGATATTATTAATATATTTAGTCAGTATAAAAAAAGAGTAGATGATTTATGGAGGTTACTTTGAACCTGATAGTAAATTAAAGCGTAAGACTGAGTTGGAGTCTTTAATGAATTCTCCTGGATTTTGGGATGATAAGAAGTCAAGTGAGAGTGTTATTAGTGAACTTAATAGTATTAAATCAGTTTTAGATGATTGTTCTAATTTGAGGAATAAGATTGATAGTGATATTGAGTTAATTAATATGCTTAATGATTCTTTTGATGAAGAAGTTATGAACTTAATTAATGATGATGTAGAAAGTATTGATTCTTCTTTATCTAGTTTAGAAAATTTACTTGTTTTAAATGGTCCTTATGATAAAGGTGGAGCAATTTTAGAAATTCATCCTGGTGCTGGAGGAACAGAGAGTTGTGATTGGGCAAATATGCTTTACAGAATGTATACTCGTTGGTGTTCAGACAAGGGTTATAAGGTTGAAGTTATTGATTATCAAGATGGTGAAGTCGCTGGTTTAAAAAGTGTTTCAATGATTGTTCATGGAATGTATGCTTATGGATATTTGAAGTGTGAAAAGGGTGTTCATAGGTTGATTCGTATTTCTCCTTTTGATAGTGGTGCGAGACGTCATACATCTTTTGCTTCTGTTGATGTTATGCCTTTTTTTGAGGATAATGATATTAATGTTGAAATAAATCCTAATGATATTCGTATTGATATTTTTAGAAGTAGTGGTAATGGTGGTCAAGGTGTAAATACTACTGATAGTGCTGTTAGAATACTTCATATTCCAACTAAGATTATGGTTACATGTCAGGATGAGAGAAGTCAAATAATGAATAAGGAAAAGGCGATGAGAGTTCTTAAGAGTAAGTTATATCAACTTGAGTTAGAAAAGAGAGATGCTGAACTTAAAAAGATACAAGGTGTTCAAAAAGAAATTAATTTTGGTTCTCAGATTAGAAGTTACATAATGCATCCTTATTCTATGGTTAAGGATCATAGGACAAATACTGAAACTAGTAATGTTAATAAAGTTTTAGATGGTGATATAGATTTATTTATAAATGATTGTTTAAAGGGTGATATTCATGGATAGTGTGTTAAAGGAAATTTATAAAAAAGATAGACTTATTAGATATGCATATTTTTTGCTTGGTTTATTATTTATGTCTGTTTCTTTCAATGTGTTTATACTACCTAATGATATTGTTTATGGAGTTGGAGGATTAGGTGTTATTTTTAATAAAACTAAGGGAATTGATCCTTCTATTGTAATTTTAATCGGTTCTGTTTTATTACTTATTTTGAGTTTATTTACACTCGGGTGGGAAAAGACTCGTAATTCGATTGTTGGCTCTTTACTATATCCAGTGTTTGTTAAACTTACTGGTCCTTTGTCAGGCTATTTTGATTTTGGAACTACTGAGGCAATTGTTACTGTTATTTGTGGTTCTGTCATGAGTGGTTTTGGATTAGGTTGTGTTTTTAAGTCAGGTTTTACTACTGGTGGTACTGATATATTGAATCAAATTTTTTCTAAATATTTTCATGTTTCTATAGGTAAGGCAATGTTGTTTACTGATGGTATTATTGTTTGTATTGGGTTATTTGTTTTTGGATTTCAGAAGTTTATTTACTCAATTGTAAATATGTATTTAATTGGGTTTATGACTGATAAAGTTATTTTAGGAATATCTGAGTCTAAGTCATTTTATATTATTACTGAACATGAGACTGATGTTAAGAAGTTTATTATGAATAATTTAAGTCATGGTGTTACTGTTTTAGATGCTCGTGGTGGTTATACAGGTAATGTTTTAAAGGTTATTATGTGTATAATTCCTACTAAGGAGTATTTCAAAGCTAAAGAGGGGATTAAGGCGATTGATCCTAATGCTTTCTTTTTGGTAACTGATGCGTATGAAGTTTCGGGGGAAAAGTAAGAGAGGTGTTTTATGGATTTAATTAGAATTAGAAATGCAAGAAAAACTTATAAGAATGGTGTTACGGCTATTCAGGATTTAGATTTAGATATTAAAAAGGGTGAATTCGTTTTTGTTATTGGTTCTACTGGATGTGGTAAGTCAACTTTAATTAAGATGTTATATCGTGAAGAGAAACCAACAAGTGGTAAGATTATTGTTGGTGGCATTAATGTTGGTAAGCTTAGAAATTCTAAGGTTTATAAGATTAGAAGAAAAATAGGTGTTGTTTTTCAAGATTTTAAATTATTACCTAAATTGACTGTTTATGAGAATGTTGCTTTTGCACTTGAAATATTTGGTTTACCTAAGAGTGAAATTCATGAAAAAGTTGTTAAAGTTTTAGATTTAGTTGGTCTTAAGAATAAAGCTAAACAATATCCTACTCATTTATCTGGTGGTGAGCAACAACGTGTTGCGATTGCTCGTGCTATTGTTAATGGTCCTAAATTATTAATTTGTGATGAACCTACTGGAAATTTGGATGAGGTTACTAGTATGGAAATTATGAAAGTTCTTGAAGAGATTAATAAATTGGGTACTACTATTATTATGGTTACTCACGATACTGAAATTGTTAATAGGATGAAGAAGAGAGTAATTCTTTTAGATACAGGAAGAATTTTAAAGGATTATGCGGAAGGGGAGTATGTTCATGAAAACAATTAGAATTATTTTAAGAAGTATAAGAGATTCTTTTAAAAGTGTTTTTAGAAATTTTTCTCTTTCGTTAGCTTCTATTTCATGTATTACAATTACTTTAATTGTTGTCGCAATTGCGATTGTTTTATCTCAAAATGTTAATAATTTTGCCTCTTTAGTTGAGGGGGATGTTACTATTGTTACATTTTTGAAACGTGATATTACTGATGATGAAACTGATAAGATTGAGTCTAAAATTAACAGTTTACCTTATATTGAAAGTGTTGTTTATAAATCTAAGATGGAACTATCTAAGGAAATGATGGATTCAAGTGAAGTTTTTTCGAGTGTTATGAAGGAATGGGATGAGGGTTCTACTCCTATTCAAGCTACTTTTCAAGTTAAGGTAAAGGATATTAATGAAATTAAGTATGTTGCTGATGAGATTGCTAAAATGGATGGGGTTGATATTGTTAAGTATGGTGAAGGAATGGTTGAACAGTTAGTTTCTTTATTTGATATGGTTCGTAAGATTAGTATTGGTATGGTTATAGCTTTAATTATTGTAACTGCATTTTTAATTACTAATACTATTAAAATAACTATTTTTTCTCGTAAGAGAGAGATTCAAATAATGAGATTAGTTGGAGCATCTAATATTAATATTAAGATTCCATTTATTTTAGAAGGTTTATTTTTAGGTGTTATGGGATCTATAATTCCGATTATTTTAACAATATTTGGTTATACAAAGTTATATGAAAGATTTGATGGCCAGTTATTCTCGCCATTTATCAAATTAATTACTCCTGAACCTTTTGTATTCTTAATTTCATTGGTTTTAGTTGCGATTGGTATAATGGTAGGTATGTTTGGTAGTTATACTGCTGTTAGAAAGCATTTAAAGATATAGTGATATATCTTTTTTGTATGATAAAAAAAAGAAGCTTACTCAGCTTCATTGTATTTTGCGATTATTGCTTCTTCGAAAAGTGCTCTAGTTTCAGAATTTAGTGGATGGCAAATATCTTTGTATTTTACTTCTCCGTCTTCTCCTTCAACTTTTCTACTTGGCATAGCGATGAATAATTTTTCATCACCTTCAATAATTCTAATGTCATTTATAAGAAAGCAATCGTCAATTGTAACTCTTGCGAATCCTCTAATTCTAGAACCTTCCTTTGTTTTTTTTGTAACTTCTACTTGTGTAATTTTCAAGTTAATCTCTCCCTTCAGTTATTGTATTACAAGTTAAGTATATAATATTTTAAAATAAAAATCAATACTTAATAATCTATTTTTATTGTTTTTGTCATAACGTCTGTGTAAGTGAATGATTTTATTTCAATATTGTTTGTATTATTTGTTTCAACTATAAAAATATTTTTATATGTTTCTTTTATTTTTACATTATATTTTTCTATTCTGTTTCTGCCTATATTATATTTTATTGTAACATTATTTCCTATATTATTATTTACTTTTTCTTTAATTTCTTGTAATGTCATATTTCTCCTTATCTAGGGTATCCTATATACATAGTTCCTTTTGTTATTATCCCTCCAATTCCTGCTGGCCCATATTTTGTTTTTTCTAATATTGTTTTTAAGTCTATTTCTTTATTTGATGGTGAAAGACTTAGTTTTGTTGCGATTATTGCTGGATCTAGTGCATGTATGTTTATTCTTTTTGGACTTGATGCGAAGTTTGCGCCTGCTTTTATTAGTTCTTCGTAGTTTGATTGACATGCCCCGGCTATTATTATTAATTTGTCGTGGTCTCTTTCGTATGTTCTTGCTTCTTGTACTGCTTTTATAAAGTTGGAACTGTTTTTATAGGAGTTATTGTTTTCTTTAGATCCTTTTCTTTTATAGTATGCATCGTGTCCTGTAATTATTACTATATTGGGTTTGTATTCTTCTAGCCATGATTTGATTTTTAAGGGTATGTTTTCTTCTGTTTCATTTATTCCCATTGCCCAGATATTTATTTCTTCATAGTATTTTAAACATCTTTCTAGGTATTCTTTATCTCCATCTATATGTAGTATTTTTCCCGGTAGGTAGAAGTAGTCTGTTCTATCCAGTTTTTCATGTTCTTTTATTCTTTCTAAAAATGTTGTTTCGTTTTCTATATCTTTATTATCATATTTTGTTAGGTCTTCTGTGAGAGAATCTGCAATTAATCTTACATTCATTCCTTTTAGATAGCAGATATCATCTATAATATCTGTAATTATGAATACTGTGTCATTGTTATGAGATTTTCTTGTTACTAAATCTCCTATGTCGAATTCCAAATTATCACCCATTTGATTATATGTTTTATTATTTAGTTTATGTCTTTTATTTTTTATTTTATTTTGATATAATGGTTTTATTGTAGGAGGATTTTATGGCAGTATTTAAATATTATTTTTCTTTATTTATTATTTATTCTTTTATAGGGTGGACTATGGAAGTAGTTTGGAATCTTTTTACTGATAAAAAGTTAGTTAATAGAGGTTTTTTGGTTGGTCCATATTGTCCTATATATGGTGTTGGATGTTTATTATTGATTATACTTTTAGGCAGGTTTAAAAGTGATCCTGTATTACTTTTTTTTATGTCAATAATTGTTTGTTCTATTTTAGAGTATTCTACTAGTTATATCATGGAAAAGTTATTTAAGGCTCGTTGGTGGGATTATAGTGAGTATAAGTTTAATTTAAATGGTAGAATATGTGCTGCAACAATGATTCCTTTTGGTATTTTAGGTGTTCTTGTAGTATATTATTTGAATCCTTTTGTTTCTAAGTTTGTTCCTTTTAATGATATATTCTTTTATATTATTTTAGTATTGTTTGTATTAGATTTTGGTGTTTCTTTTGGTATTATAGAGAATATGAAAGGTACTATAACTACTATTACTAAGGATAGTACTGAGGAGATAACTAAGATGGTTAAAGAGAAAATTTTAGGTAAATCATTTTTACATAAGAGATTATTAAGGGCTTTCCCTTCATTTATTTCTCCTATTGATAAATTGAGGAGAATTGTTCGAAAGTAGGTGATTTTATGTCTTTTTCTCGTAAGATATTTATTTTAGTAACTATTTATTTTTTATATTTATTAGGCGTATATTTATATATTAATTATGATAAGATTGAAGTTAATGGTGTGAATGATGTTCAGGAAACTGAGATTATTGAAACTCCTGAGGTTATTGAACCTATTAAATATTCTGTTGAGTTAACTCTAGTTGGTGATTTTTTATATGAGGAGCCTTACTATAGTGCTTTAAGAAATGGCGAAGATAGTAATTTATATTTTTCTCGTGTTAAAAAATATTTTTCTGATGATGATTTGAGTATTGGTAATATGGAGGTTGTTATTACTGATGGAACTATGGATTTAAGTGGTGTTGGTTATAGTTTTTGTGCTCCTACTTTTGTAGGGGACCAAGTAATTGATTTGGATATGGAGGTTATGAGTGTCTCTAATAATCATTCTAATGATAGGGGTTTAGCTGGTAGGGTTTCTACTTATAATTATTTTAAAAATAATTCTGACATTTTACCTGTTGGTACTTATGATGAAAGTCGTGATGTTACAAAAAATATTATTGAAAGAAATAATATAAAGTTTGGTTTTTTATCTTATACTTATGGAACTAATGTAGCGGTTGAGTCTAATTTAAGGTATTCTTTAGGATTATACAGGGACCCTGATACTGGGGTTATTAGTGATGAATATTTGAATTTAATTAAAAATGAAGTTGATACTTTACGTGATAAGGTTGATGTTTTGATTGTTATGGTTCATTGGGGTGATGAGTTTACTTTTACTCCTAATGGTGAGCAAGAATTTTTAGCTAATTATTTTAATGAATTAGGTGTTGATATTGTTGTTGGAAATCATTCACATTGTATCCAACCAATTAAGTGGATTCATGGCAATCATGATACTTTGGTCTATTATTCTTTAGGTAATTTTGTTAGCGCTGATAATGTAGTTGATCGTACTGGTGAAACTTTTACTAATGCATATCAGTTTGGGTTATTATCTAAGTTAAGTGTTAATAAGATTGATGGTGTTGTTAGTATTGATAATATTAGATCTATTCCTATTGTTGATTATTATGACGTTAATTTACGTAATTTTATGCTGATACCGATTGACGAATATAGTAATGATTATGAAGTAAGTCATTATTTATATAATAATAATTTTAATCGTAGTTTTATTACTGATACTTATGAGAGTGTTATTGATTTTGAATTTAGAAAAAGTATTAATTAAGTACTTGAAAAAAAGTACTTTTTTTGGTACTATTAATTATAGTAGATATAGTAGGAGATATGTTATGAAAATAAAAAATGGTTTTACATTAATTGAGTTGCTTGCAATTATAGTTATACTTGCAATTATTGCTGTTATTACAGTACCAATTATTAATGATATGCTTAGTGATGCAAGGAAGGGTACTATAAAAAATTCTGCTTATGGTTATAAAAGAGGGATAGAGAATTTTACTTATGATCAGTCATTTGATGATTCTGATTATGAACTTGATAATAAACGTTACACTTCTCAAGAATTAAAAAATCTTGGTGTAAAAATTTCTGGAAATGAGCCTGATAATAATTCGTGGGTTGATATTGTTGACAATGAAATAATTGATGGATGTTTGCAGTTTGGTAATTATATGGTATATGTTGGATATGATTATGTTGGTGATGTATCCAAGGGAGAATGTGATACAGTAGGTGAATGGAGTCCAACCGTTTTTCCAATTGTTTCAAGGACTGTTGGAGATACTACTTATTATGATACTTCTTGGATAAAGAGTCATCCTATTTATTATAATCCTGTTACTAATTCAAAATGTAGTTTAAGTGATTCAACTAGTGCGTTTGGGATTTCTTCTGGTTGTATGAAGTGGTATGCTTATAGCGAGACTAATGGAAGAGTAAATATGCTTCTTGATCATAATATAACAAATGAGGAATGGAATACTTCTAATAATCAATCTGAGCCAAGTGCATTATTAAGTGCTCTTGATGAGAGTACTAGTGATTGGAGTAATAGATTAGTTAGACATGATTCTTATGAAGTTGATTGGACTTATGGTGGTAATAATTATTCATATTCTATAGATTATAGTGGTAAAAAGGCTAGATTAATATCTGCTGAAGAAATTGCTGCTGCAACTGAAAATTCTTTATGGTCTAAAGATGGAGAAGGATACTACTTTGGTTCAATGGCTTCTGGAGATGAAGCAGGTTATTATTATCAAAATGCAAGTCAACAATCAAGACAAGAAAGTTTTTCATGGCTATTTAATAATATGCATGAATGTGATTCTTATGGTTGTGATAATGCGCAAGAAGATGTTGTGGCATATTGGACAAGTACTCCTAAAGCAGATACAGAAAATGAGGTTTGGTGTGTTTGTAATGGTGGATGTCTTGATACAGATTTATCTAATGTTAGTTATATTGGTATTCGACCTGTAATTTCAGTATCTAAATCAACTGTTTATTAATATTCAATAGTAGATTATTTCTACTATTTTTTCTTTTATTATATGGATTAGTTTTTTTTTGTGATATAATTTTATTAGGTGATGTATATGGGTAAGATTTTATTTTTTATGTGTTATTTCTTATATGTTATTTTAAGAAGTAAGAAGAGTTTTCATATGTTACAACAGAATTTTTATAATAATTCTAATAGATATGTTAAATGGATTTTCAATAATTATAAAAAGTCAATTTTAACTGTTGATTGGTTATTTTTGATTATTGTTATTATTGGTTTATTTGGTATTGATATCGGATATTTGATGGCTGTTTTTTATTTTATAATGTTTATATATTATTATGATTATTTAAAGTTTGAACAGGTTAAGATTGGATTGAAATTAACTAAGAGAATTGGAAGAATGTGTATTACTTTATTTATTTTATATGTTCTTTTAGTAATATTCTATAAGGATAGTAATTATGTTTATTTCTTATTTGGTGTTTTAGCTAGTTTAAATAGTTTTGTTATTTATTTAGTTAATGTTATTAATAAGCCTGTTGAGAAGATGGTTTATTTACATTTCTTTAATATGGCTAAGAGTAAGTTAAAGAATATGAATCGTATGAGTGTTATTGGTGTTACTGGAAGTTATGGCAAAACTAGTAGTAAGAATATTTTAGCTGATATTATGAAGGTTAAATATGATGTTATGCCGACTCCTCAAAATTATAATACTCCTTATGGATTAATGCTTACTATTAATAATAAAATGGATAAGTTTTTGGAATATTTTATTGCTGAAATGGGTGCTTGTGAGGTAGGACAAATCAAAGAATTATGTGATTTCGTTCATCCTAAGTATGGTATTATAACTCGTATTGGTGTAGCTCATTTGGATAGTTTTAAAACTGAAGAAAATATTATTAAAACTAAGTTTGAATTAATTGAGTCATTACCTCATGATGGTATTGGAGTACTTAATGCGGATGATCCTAAACAAGTTGGTTATTCTATTAAGAATGATTGTCGTATTGTTTGGGTAGGTATCGATAATGATTGTGATTATCGTGCTTTTGATATTAAATATACATATAAAGGAATGAGTTTTAAGGTTAATATAGATGGAACTGATTATGAATTTTCTAGTTCTTTAATTGGTAGAGCTAATATTTATAATATACTTGCTGGTATTGCTTTAAGTCATGAATTAGGTATGAATATTTCTGATATTCAAAGGGGTGTTAGAAGTATTAAACCAATTGAGCATCGTTTACAGATGAAGAAAATGGGTAATATTAATATTATTGATGATGCTTATAATTCTAATCCTGTTGGTTCTAGTATGGCAGTTGAGGCTTTATCGTTAATGCCTGGCGAGAAGGTTATTGTTACTCCTGGTATGATTGAGTTGAAGGATAAGGAGTATGATTATAATTATCAATTTGGTGTAGAGATTAGTAAAGTTTGTGACAAGGTAATTTTAGTAGGTCATAAGCAAACTCGTGCTATTCAAGATGCTTTAAAGGATAATAATTATGATGAGTCTAATTTATATGTAATAGATGATGTAAAGGAAGCATTTAATATAGTAGGTAGAGATTGTGATGCTGGTGCATATGTTCTTTTAGAAAATGATTTACCTGATATATTTAATGAGTAGGAGGTATTTATGTTAGTTACTGATTCGAGAAAAGTTAAGAAAGGTGATACTTTTATTGCTTTACGTGGGGTAGACACTGATGGTCATGATTATATTGAGGCTGCTATTGATAATGGAGCTAGTAAAATAATTTGTGAAACAGGTGATTATTCTGTTGAAACTGTTCATGTTGATAATACTAATCAATATTATTTAGATTATATTTATAATACTTATTATGATAAGATTAAGGATTTAAAATTAATTGGTGTTACTGGTACTAGTGGAAAGACTACAACTTGTTTCTTAGTTTACAATATGCTTAAAGATTTGGGATGTAAAGTCGCTTATATTGGTACTATTGGATTTTATATGGATTCTTTTGTTAGAGAGTTAAATAATACAACTCCTTTAATTGATGAGTTATATGGAATATTATCCGAGTGTAAAGATAATGGCATGGAATATGTTGTTATGGAGGTTAGTAGTCATGCTTTAGATTTAAATCGTGTTTATGGGTTACAATTTGATGCATGTGGATTTACTAATATTAGTCAAGATCATTTGGATTATCATAAAACAATTGAGGCATATGCATTATGTAAAGTTAAGTTATTTCATATGTTAAGAGGTAATAAAAATTGTGTTGTAAATATCGACGATGATCATAGTAAAATGTTCTTAATTGATGGTAATAATAATGTTACTATTAGTGAGAATAAAGGTGACGTTAGTATTTATGATATTAAGTTAACTAATTTAGGTATTGATTTTAAATTTGATTATTTAGGTAAGACTTACGAGAAAACTATTGATATGGTTGGTAAGTATAATATTTATAATTATATGATGGCTGTTATGCTTATTAATAGTTTTGGCTTTTCTATTGATTCTATTTTATCATTGGATGTTAAGGCTCCTCGTGGTAGAATGGAAATGGTTAAGTTCGGTACTAATAGTATTTTTGTTGATTATGCTCATAAGCCTGACGCGGTTAAAAAAGTTTTGGATAATGCTCATGAATTCTGTAAGGGTAGAATTATTACTATTATCGGTTGTGGTGGTAATAGAGATAGTTTAAAAAGACCTATAATGGGTGGAATTGCTAGTGACAATAGTGATTATGTAATATTTACTAATGATAATCCTAGAAATGAAGATCCAAATCTTATTATGAATGATATTTTAGAAGGTGTTCATAATAAAAATTATGAGGTTATATTTGATAGAAAAGCAGCTATTAATAAAGGTGTTTCAATGCTTGAAGATAATGATGTTTTACTTATTTTAGGTAAAGGTCATGAAGATTATCAAATTATTAAAGGCGTTAAGTATCATTTGGATGATATGGAATGTGTTAATGAGGCAATAAAAAATGTAGGGTAATTCCTACATTTTTTGTTTATTAATTTACAAAGATTTATTATTATAGTATAATTAATGTTGTTAGAAAGTAGGCAAATTATGTGTGGAATAGTAGGATTTGTAAATAAATGGGATGAAAAAAAGAAGGATAAAAATCTTGATTTAATGTTAAAGAGAATTATTCATAGAGGCCCTGATGGAGAGGGTAAATATATTGATGAAAATGTTGCGTTAGGCCATAGAAGGTTATCTATTATAGATTTAGAGGGTGGTAAGCAACCTATTTATAATGAAGATGGAAATTTAATCATTATTTTTAATGGTGAAATTTATAATTATAAGGAATTAAAAGAAGATTTAGTTAAATGTGGACATGAGTTTTCTACTAAGTCTGATACTGAGGTTATTCTTCATGGTTATGAGGAGTATGGTGAAGGTATTTTAGATAAGTTAAGAGGTATGTTTGCTTTTGTAATATGGGATAAGAATAATAAAGAGTTATTTGGAGCAAGGGATCATTTTGGTATTAAACCTTTTTACTATTATTATACTGATGATAAGTTTATGTTTGCTTCTGAAATTAAGGCTTTTTTGGATAATGAAGATTTTGTTAAGGAATTAAATCGTGATGTTATTCCTGCATATTTAAGTTTTAATTATTCTCCTTTAAATGATACATTTTTTAAGAATGTATATAAGTTAGAGCCTGGTTATTATTTTAGGTATAAAAATGGTAAATTAGATTTAAATAAATATTTTAATTTAACTTTTGATGAGAAATCAGATGATTATGATAAATTAGTTGATGATATTAGTGAGACTATGAAGGAAAGTGTAAAACATCATATGATAAGTGATGTTGAGGTTGGATCTTTCTTAAGTAGTGGTATTGATTCTTCTTATATTGTTTCACTTGCTAAACCTAATAAAACTTATACTGTTGGTTCTGATGATCCAAGATATGATGAAACAAAGTATGCGAAGGATTTAGCTAGTAAGTTGGGTATTGAGAATGTTAGTAAGGCTATTACTAAGGAAGAGTATATTAATATTATTCCTAAGTTAATGTATCATTTTGATGAGCCTGTTGCGGATCCAGCTGCGATTGCTTTATATTTTGTTGCTGAGTTAGCTAGTAAAGATGTAAAAGTTGTTTTATCTGGTGAGGGTGCTGATGAGTTCTTTGGTGGATATGGATATTATAGAAGATATATAGATGCGAAATTTTATAATAAATTGCCTTTCTGGTTTAGAAGAGGTGTTTCTAAAGTTTGTAGTTTATTACCTGAGGTTAGGGGTATTAATTTTTTAGTTAGAAGTGGTAGAACTTTGGAGGAAGATTATATTAGTGTTAATAAAGTTTTCTTAGAGAAGGAAGCTCATAAGATAGTTAATTTTAAGGCTAATTATCCTAGTAATAAAGAAATATGTGCTCCTTATTATAAGGAACAAAGTGGACAAGGTAATGTTACTAAGATGCAGGCTATTGATATTAAGTTTTGGTTAGTTAAGGATATCTTACAAAAGGCTGATAAGATGACTATGGCTAATTCAATAGAAGGTCGTGTTCCTTTTACTGATATTGAGGTATTTAAGTTAGCTCGTACTATTTCTTATGATCATAAGATAACTAAAGAGAATACTAAAGTAGCTTTAAGAGAGGCTGCTAAAAGAGATATTCCAACAGAAGCTTATAAGAAAGAAAAGTTAGGTTTCCCTGTTCCTTTAAGAGAGTGGGTTAGAGAAGATGCTGTTTATAATATGATTAAGGACAAGTTTAATTCTCCTATTAGTTTGGAATTATTTAATAATAAGAAAATTATGAAGTTACTTGATGATCATAGAAATAGAAAAAGAGATAATTATAAAAAAGTTTGGGCTGTTTATTGTTTCTTAGTTTGGTATGATGAATTCTTTATTAAAAATTAATCAGGAATTATTTTCCTGATTTTTTCATATATATTTTTAGGAGGTATTTATGGACAAGGAAATTATTACTAGTAGTCATAGTATATCTATTAATGAACGTAAGAATATTAGTGTTAGTGGTGTTAAGAAAATTGATAGTTTTGATAATGAAGAGTTTTTGATGGATACTGTTATGGGTTATATGGTTATAAAAGGTGAAGAATTGGAAATTGTTAAACTGGATACTTTTCAAGGTAACGTTGTTATTAAGGGTAAAATTAATAGTTTATCTTATACTGATTCTTTAAAGAAAAAGGAAGAGGGTGTATTTAGTAAGTTATTCAAATGAGTATAATTGTTCAGATTAAGACTATTTTGTTTTCTATTTTGTTTGGTGCTTTTTTTTCTTTTATTGTTGGTTTAAATTATAAGTATATTATAGGTAAAGGTATATTGAGTTTGATATTGTCTTTTATGTTGATTTTAGTTTTGACTTTATTATATTTTATTATTCTTAGATATATCAATTTTGGAATTTTTCATTATATTGAGGTTTTATCTATTATTATTGGTTTTTTTATTGAAAATTTAATATGTCGTATAGTTGAAAAAATGTTAAAAAAATGATATACTTTATAGAGTAAAGTAGGTGAGTATATGGCTAGAAGAAAAAATAAAAAAGCAAAAAAAAGAAAAGCAATTTTTATTCCTATATCTTTGTTTGTTATTGGATATTTTATTTTTAATCTTTGTTATTACTCATATAGAATTATGGTTTTAGAAAAATCAAAAGCTAGTCTACAAAATGAGTTAACTACTTTACAGAAAAAGGAAGAAAATTTAACAAGTGATATTCAGAAGTTGAAAGATCCCGAATATATAGCTAAGTTTGCTCGTGAACAGTATATGTATTCTAAGGATGGCGAATATATAATTAAAATTGAAGATGATAATGTTATTGATAGTAAAGAAGGTTCTTCTTTTGATTATAAGTATTTAATTTATGCATCTGGTGGATGTTTTATATTATTAATATTCTATGTTTTCAAGAAAAAAAATAGTGATTAATTCACTATTTTATTATGTCCTTATTTTTTGGATATATTAGATAACTAATTAGGTCTATTGATGAGTAAATTATTAATGCGATTCCAATTGATGATAATACTATATTAGTTTTAAGTATTACATATAATCCTACAACTATTAATATTATTGATATAGCAAGTAGGGTTGTCCATTTGTTGTTTGTTTCTTTACTATTTAAAGCAACTATTAATTTGTTTATTCCATTTGCTAGAATAAATCCACCCATTATTAATCTTATTACAAATTCTATTACTCCGTTACAGAACATTATTATTATTCCTACTACTATAGCAGTTATTCCTAGTGTAAGTTGGATATTAGATATTGATTCTTTTGATTTATAGTAGTTATATAGTTTTATGCTTCCATATACTACGAATATTACTCCTATTATGTATGTTATGAATTTTACCATTCCTGCAGGATTTATTAGTAGGCATATACCTAGTATTAAGAAAAGTAAGGATGTAATAATTGATGATTTGTCTTTTTTAATTATTAAATTGTTCATTTTTCCACCTCTATTTAATTATAAAATAATTTGTTAATTTTTTCAATAGGGATTGTTTCTATATTTAGTTTAGTGTAAAATTTTTAATAGGTGGTTTTATGAAGAATATAGATAGTTTTAATAAGGATGATTTATTGTATGTTTTGAGGTGTAGGGGATTAAGTCCTTGTATCATATATAATAAGTTAGTTATTTTTCATGGAGAAGAAATTGTTTTTGCGAAAGATGTTAGTGATTTGTTTATTAATGATTTGGTTGATTTAGGCATTAATGTTTGTGATAGTAGATATATTAATTATTTAATTCAGATAGCTAAGGATGTTCCTGATAAAAGAAAATCACTAACGTTATAGTTTGAAATCGTTAGTGATATCATCGTCCATATTTTTTCCATCAAAGTATGGCTTTTTTTTGTATTTGCACATAATTCTTACTAAGTTAGATGGGAATGATTTTGCTAGTTTATTGTAGTCTGTAATTATATCGTTATAGTATTTTCTTAATGCTACTATTTCTGATTCTGTTTCATTTAGTTCTATATCTATTTTTAGAAAGTCAGTGTTGTTTTTTAAGTCATTATATTTTTCTTTATATCTTGTGTATTCATTTATGGCATCATATAATTGTCTATCTAAGTCGAAGTTAGATAGTTTTTTTGATCTTATTTTTCCTATTATTTCTAATACGTTTTTTTCTTTTGTGTTTTCTTCTATTATTCCAATTGATTTATTTAATAGGTCAAATCTTTTTCTTAGTGTAGTATCAATGCTTGCTTCTGATTCATTTATTCTTATTATGAATGATTGAAATTTATTATATGTACTTATAACCCAGATAAGTATTAAACATATTATTATAAAAACTATTAATGAGTATATTAGTATATCCATATTATCACCATAATAATTATAGCAAATTTTATCTTTTAAATCAATTAGTTATAATTAATATTTTCATCAAATGTTATGTAGTCTATATATAGTGTTGGCAGAAGATTCCACGATCCTGTTTGAGGATTAGAGAGTGTTATATATTCTTCATTTGATTGTTCTAATATTCCTGTTATGTCTTTATGTTCTTTTGAGTTTGGAAATCCCATATGTATTGTTAGTTTTTTTCCTTTGTTGAATTTTAGTAGTGCTTCTATATTTGGAATATTTATTATATTTTGCGGTGTATATTCTTTTTTTTCTTTTTTATTTGGAAATATTTCTTCATTAAAGTATGTGTTCATTTTTGCTCCTTTCAGTTAAGTGTATGTTCTTTTTTTTCTTTGTATGATTGAATTTTTTTTTTTAATGTGTTAATATGTGATAGGAGGTAATAATATGGATGTTGTATTAGGTGTTTCTAATAGACATGTTCATTTATGTGAGCGTGATTTTAAAATATTATTTGGTGAAGAAGCTAAATTAGAGGTTGTTAAGGAACTTGTACAACCTGGTGAGTTTGCTTCTAATTGTTTTGTAACTATTAAAACTGAAAAGAGTGAGATTCAAAAGGTTAGAGTTTTAGGACCACTTAGATCTTATACACAAGTTGAGGTTTCTTTGACTGATGCTTTTAAGTTGGGTGTTAAACCTCCTGTTAGAGATTCAGGTGATTTAGCTGGTAGTGAAGGAGTTACTTTGATTGGTCCTAATGGAAGTATTGAATTGAGTGAGGGATGTATTATTGCGACTCGTCATATTCATATAACTCCTGAGCAAATGGCCCAGTTTGGATTTGAGGGTATGAAAAGTGTTAATGTTGAACTACCTGGAGAAAAAGGTGGAGTTTTATATAATGTTCAATTTAAAGTAAGTCCTAATTATGCGTTTGAGATGCATATTGATACTGATGATGCGAATGCTCATATGGTAAAAACTGGTGATATTGCAAGAATTATTAAATAATATTGACAGTTTTTGTTTGTGGTGTTAAAATATTTTTGTAAATTGATGAAGGAGATTAGTAGTAAGATTATTGCTTTTTAGAGAGTTAGTGGAAGGTGTAAACTAATATGTAAGTCTTATGAATCTACTCTGGAGAGGAATTAATAATTTCCGGTGTGTAGCCGTTATCTTAATTAAGACTGTTGTAGGATGGTACCGCGTTAATCGCTCCTATGATGGTCTTTTTTTAGAAATTTGGGAGGTATTTTATGATAGATATTAAGTTAATAAGAGAAAATAAGGATTTAGTTAAGGAAAATATTAAGAAAAAATTCCAAGAAAAAAAATTAGAACTTGTTGATCAAATTTATGATATGGATTTAGAGTATCGTAAATGTAAGAGTCGTGGTGATGAATTACGTGCTTTAAAGAATAGTAAGAGTTCAGAAATTGGTAATTTAATGCGTGATGGCAAGAAGGATGAGGCTTTAGCTATTAAGGAAGAAATTGGTAAGATTAGTAATGAAATTGTAGAGTTAGAAAATCGTGAAGTTGAGTTAGAGAAGGATATTCATGAAAAGATGATGGTTATTCCTAATATTATTGATGATAGTGTTCCAATTGGTCCTGATGATTCATGTAATGTTGAAATTGAAAAGTTTGGTGAACCAGTTGTTCCTAATTATGAGATTCCATATAATGCGGATATATTAGAAAGTTTTAATGGACTTGATAAGGAGAGTGCTGGTAGAACTAGTGGTAATGGATTCTATTATTTAATGGGTGATGCGGCTAGACTTGTTAGTGCGATGCTTAGTTATGCTCGTGACTATATGATAGATAAGAATTTTATTTATTGTATTCCACCTTTTATGATTAGAAGTGATGTTGTTACTGGCGTTATGTCTTTTGAAGAAATGGACGCAATGATGTATAAAATTGAGGGTGAGGATTTATATTTAATTGGTACTAGTGAACATTCTATGATTGGTAAGTTTAAAGGTCAAATGATTAATAAGCAAGAGTTACCTATAACTATGACTTCTTATTCTCCATGTTTTAGAAAAGAAGTTGGTGCTCATGGTATTGAAGAGAGAGGAATTTACCGTGTTCATCAATTTGAAAAACAAGAGATGATTGTTATTTGTGAACCTGAAGAGTCTATGGATTGGTATAATAAGATGTGGCAATATACTGTTGAGATTTTTAGAAATTTAAATATACCAGTTAGAACTCTTGAGTGTTGTAGTGGTGATTTAGCTGATTTAAAGGTTAAGTCTTGTGATGTTGAGGCTTGGAGTCCACGTCAACAAAAATATTTTGAGGTTGGATCTTGTTCTACTTTAGGGGATGCTCAAGCTAGAAGATTAGGTATTAGAGTTAAGGGTGAAAAGGGTAATTACTATCCTCATACTTTAAATAATACTGTTTTGGCTTCTACACGTGCTTTAATAGCTCTTTTAGAGAATAATTTACAAGAGGATGGAAGTATTAAGATTCCAGAAGTATTAAGACCATATATGGGTGGAAAGGAATATATTAAATAATATATTTCTTTTTTTTTATTAAATATGAAAAATATTTCATATCCTATTGACTTATTGAATATAATAGAGTATCATTAATATGAAATTTATTTCATATGGAAAGAGGTTTATAATGGAAAGAAGTTTTATAGAATTAAAAAATGTTAAGAAAATATATGAAGTAGGAGGTCAAAAGTATAATGCTTTGGATGGTGTTGATTTAAATATTAATCAAGGTGAATTTGTTGTTATACTTGGACCTTCTGGAGCTGGAAAGAGTACTTTACTGAATTTATTAGGTGGTATGGATAAGGTTACTAGTGGTAGTATTTTTATTGGTGAAAATGAAATATCTAGGTATAGTGATAAGGAATTAACTAGATATAGAGCGAATGATGTTGGTTTTATTTTTCAATTTTATAATATAATGCCAACATTAACTGTTGATGAAAATGTAAATTTAATTAAGGATGTTACTAGTACTTCTAAAGATTCTAAGGAAGTTTTAAAGAGTGTTGGATTACTTAAACATTCTGATAAGTTTCCACAGGAACTTTCTGGTGGTGAGCAGCAAAGGGTAAGTATAGCAAGAGCAATTATGAAAAATCCTAAGGTTTTATTATGTGATGAACCTACTGGAGCTCTTGATTCTAAGACTGGTGCTCAAGTTTTAAAGTTATTACGTGAACAAAGTGATTGTGATACTACTGTTATTATAGTTACTCATAATGCTTTGATTGCTGATATTGCTGATAGGGTTATTAGAATTAAGAATGGAAAAGTTGAGTCTAATATATTAAATGATCATCCAAAGAATATAGATGAGGTTAAGTGGTAATATGTTGAAAAGAAAAATGTTTAGAGATATTCGTAAGAATTTGTCTCAGTTTGTAACTATTTTTTTAATGATTATGATAGGAATAATGGCTTATTCTGGTATTAAGGCATATATGGGTGGTATGGCTAAAACATCTGATAAGTTTTATTCGGAGAATAATTTATTTGATTTAAATGTAATGGGATTGCTTAATCATGATGATTTAAAGAGTATTAAGAAAATTGATAATGTTAATGATGCTGAACTTAAGTTATCTGTAAATGCGACTACTGATAATGATAAGACTTTACTTTTGAATTTTATTGAATCAAATAATATTTCTAAGTTTTATGTTGTTGATGGTGAGGGTTTTGATTTTAATAAGAGCGGTATTTGGTTAGATAATTTCTATTGTGAGGAAAATAACATTTCTGTTGGTGATACTGTTTTAGTTAAGTATGATGGAATGGAATTACATGAAAAGGTTTTAGGTCGTGTTAATGTTCCTGATCATTTATATGATGTAAGGGATTCTTCTGAGTTATATCCTGATAGAAAAGATTTTGGATTTGCTTATATGTCTACTAACGAGATAACAGAGGATTATATTAAGCCCCTTGTTATGAAAGAAATGGATATTAAGGATGAAAAAGTGTTTGATATGGCTATGCCAAATTTTGATTATAAAAAGTATATTCCTTTTTCAAGTATAATGGTTGATGTTAGTGATAATAATTATAGGGATATTGTTAAGAATAATATTGAAGATAAAGTAAAGAATGCAAAGGCTATTATTAATGTTGAAGATACTGCTTCTTATAGTACATATCAAGGTGAAATTGATGAAGGAAAAACTTATGTTGGAGTATTTTCTGGAATATTCTTATTTATTGCGATGCTTTCTGTTATTACAACAATGACTAGAGTTGTTAAGAATCAAAGAACTCAAATTGGTACGTTAAAGGCATTAGGTTTTAGTAATAATAGAATATTATTTCATTATATAGGTTATGGTTTTTGGATTAGTATTTTTGCTTGTTTAGTTGGATTGTTATTAGGTTATTATGCGATTGGAAATATATTTATTTCTACTGAGATGGCATTTTTTGAAATACCAAATGGTGCTCCTATGATGGATATTTCTAGTTATTATGTTTCTTTAATTGTTGTATTTATAGTTGGTGTTATTACATATATAACTGGAAGAAGTATTTTGAGAGAGAATCCTGCAGAAACTCTTAGAAATAAAATACCAAGTGTTAAAGGAAATGCGTTGGGTATTACTAGGAAGGGATTTTTTAAGAAGTTGAGTTTTTCTTCTAAGTGGAATGTAAGAGATATTTTAAGAAACAAAATGAGAACTATTATGGGTGTTGCTGGTGTATTGGGTTGTTGCATGCTTATAGTTTGTGCTTTGGGTATGTTGGATTCGATGAATTTCTTTGTTAAATTGCAGTTTGAAACTTTATACAATTTTGATTATAAGTTAAGTCTTAAAGAAAATTTGTCTGATAAAGAGTTAAAGGTTTTATATGATGAGTATGGTAGTTATACATCTTTAAGTTTAGGAATAGAGATTAAAGATGAAAGTGGAAAAAGAGAGTCTAATAATATTTTTGTTACTGATGCGGGTAATTATGTTAGATTTGTTGATAATAAAAATAGAATAAAGGTTAAACCTAATGATGATGGAGTATATGTTACATATAAATTAGCGTCTACTAAGGGATATAAAATAGGTGATGAGATTGAATGGCATATTTATGGTGATGATAATTATTATACTTCTCGTATTATTGGTTTTAATAAAGATCCACAAAATCAAAATGTGTCAATGTCTAGAAAGTATTTAGAGAGTTTGGGTATAGAATATAAGCCTGATTCTATATATACTAATAAAGATTTAAGTAGTGTTAAAGAGATAAAGAATGTTATTACTATTCAAGATATTGATAGTTTAAAAGAAGGTATGAATGGTATGCTTTCTATGATGAAGACTATGTTAGTTTTGATTATAGGAATTGCGATTTTATTAGGTGGAATTATTATTTATAATTTAGGTATTCTTTCTTATTCTGAGAAACAATATCAATTCGCTACTTTAAAGGTTTTAGGTTTTGAGGATAAACAAATTGAAGGTATTTTTATTAAACAGAATAATTGGATTGCGATTGTTTCAATAATATTAGGTTTACCTGCTGGATATTATTTAACTGATTGGTTATTTAAAACTGCTATTGAGGAACATTATGATTTTGGCGCAAGTATTTCTATTCGTACTTATATTTTAGCTTTTATTGGTACGTTTATTGTTTCTTATTTAGTTTCTAAGTTTTTGGCTAGAAAAGTTAGAAAGATTGATATGGTTACTAGTTTAAAAGGAAATGAGTAATTATTTATAATTTGTGTTATAATTTAGTTAGGTGATTTTATGGGTGATATTAGAGAGCCAATTAGAGAAAGTGCGATTATTAAAAAGGAAAGAATTATTGAAAAGGGTTTTGAACTCATGTGTGAGAAAGGGTATCATAATGTTAATTGTATTGATATTGCTAAGTACGCATCTGTTTCAACTGGAATAATTTATCAGTATTTTAATGATAAGAGAGATATTTTTATTGCTGGTATAAAAAATTATTTTAATAGTATTATGTTTCCTATGCTAGATACTTTTGAAAGTAGTATTAGTGTTACTAATTTAGAAAGTGTTTTAAGTGATATAATTGATAGTTTTATTGATGCTCATAAAATATCTTATAGAGCTCATGAAGAATTGATGTCTATGAGTCATATTGATCCTGATATTCGTGATATTTTTTCTGAGGGAGAACTTGTTATTACTAATAGAATTGTTTCTTCTTTGAAAAAGAATGGTTTTAATATTGTTAATATTAATGAAAAGGTTCATATTATCATAGGTATAGTTGATAAGTTTTGTCATGAGGTAGTTTATCATGGTCATGATAATATGAATTATGATGTTATGAAAAGAGAAATTATTGATATTATTATATATATATTGTGTAATAAGGAAAAATAATTTTTCTTTTTTTGTTTTAAACTCTTTTGTTGTGTTATAATAAATAGAGATGAATATTATAGGTTGGTGTAAATATGTATTATAAAATTGTAATTTTTATATGTAAGTTTATTTATAAGTTTATGAAGTTACTTGGTAAGAATGGTGGTACTTTACCTGGTAATATTGCTTTGAGACTTAATAAGAATATATTAAAACATTTTAAGGTTAGTGGAACTGTTATTGCGGTTACTGGTACTAATGGTAAGACTTCTACTACTAATTTAATTAGTAATATTTTGTCTAATAAGGGTACTGTTGTAAGTAATCGAGAAGGTAATAATATTAATACTGGTATTACTTCATTATTGGTTAAGAATTGTGATTTATCAGGTAATATTAAATGTGATTATTTAGTATTAGAATGTGATGAGCATTATATACCTGTTGTTTTTAAGGATTTAAAACTTGATAGTTTTGTTGTTCTTAATTTTTTTAGAGATCAACTTGATAGAACTGGTGAGGTTGAAACATTAATTCAAAAAATTGATAAATTTTTAGATAGTTATACTGGTAATTTAATTTTGAATAGTGATGATCCTAATGTTTCTAGACTTGGTTTTAATAAGGATAAATGTAATGTTTATTATTATGGTGTTGAAAAGTTTAAAGGTGCAACATCTAGCATGCGTGATAGAGGAGAAGGTAAGTATTGTCCTTTCTGTTCTGCAAGACTAGAGTATGATTATTATCAGTATTCTCATGTAGGAAAATTTAAGTGTCCTAAGTGTAGCTTTGGTCATAATGATATTGATTCTATTGTTAGTAATATTGATTTAAATAAAGGCAAGTTTAAGTATAATGGTAAAGAATTTGAGACTCGTTATAATACTATTTATAATATGTATAATGTGAGTGCAGCATTTATGTTGAGTTCATTATATGATGTTTCTATGGATTATTTATTTGAAAGTGTTAAAGGTTTTGAGTTAAATAATGGTAGATTAGAAAGTGTTAATGTTAATGGATGTGCGACTGTTTTAAATTTGGCTAAGAATCCTACTGGTGCGAATGTTACTATAGGTTTTATGAATCAAGATGATGAGCATAAAGAGTTAATGTTTGTTCTTAATGATAATATAGCTGATGGTAAGGATGTATCTTGGATATGGGATATTAATTTTAGTATTTTAAATAATGTTGATAGAATAATTACTAGTGGTACTCGTGCTTATGATATGGCTGTTAGAATTAAGAATAGTGGTTATGATTTTAAGAAGATAGAGGTTTATCCAAATATTGAAGAGGCTGTAAGTAATTTGTATAAGAGTAGTGGTAAGAAGTATATTATATTTAATTATACAGCTACTACTGATACTAGGCGTGTGGTTATAAATTATAAGGGTGATAAGAATGGTTTATAAGATTTTATATTTGTATCCTGATTTATTAGATTTATATGGTGATTCTGGTAATATTGAGGTTTTAAAGTATCGTCTAGAAAAAAGAGGTATTAAGTGTCAAGTTGATACTTATTCTATATTAGAGGATAAGCCTAATTTTAGTGAGTATAATTTGATTTTTATGGGCGGTGGAGCTGATAGAGAGCAGTCTATATTATCTGATGATTTAGTTAAGTATAAGGATGATATTATTAATGCTATAAATAATGGTGTATTTGTATTACTTATTTGTGGTGGTTTTCAGTTGTTTGGAAAGTATTATAAAGATGCGGATGGGAAAGTTATTGATGGTTTAGGTATTTTTGATTATTATACTGTTAGTGGTGGAAAACGTAATCGTAATATAGGTAATATTATTATTGAGTCTAATATTGATGGTGAACCTTATAAAGTAATTGGATTTGAAAATCATGGTGGAATCACTTATGATATTAGTAATTCTTTTGGTAATATTCTTTATAAGAATCCTAATAATACTTATGATTTTGAAGGCTTTATGTTAGATAATGTAATTGGTACTTATTTGCATGGACCATTACTATCTAAGAATCCTAAGTTAGCTGATTATATTATTAAGGTTGGGTTAAAGTGTAAAAATAAAAAAGAAATTGAGTTAGAACCACTTGATGATGATCTTGAAAATAAGTGTCGTGATGTTCTAATTACTCAATTTCTCTAGGAATTTTGTTTTACATATTTCATTATAATAATTATTTAATAAGTAAAGATGGTATTCATATGCCATTTTTTTTGTTTTTAGATATCTTATGTCATTACTTTTTTTATTTAGAAACATTTTTTTTATGGTTTGATAGTGTTTATTTATTTTTTCTTCATATATTTTATCTGTTGGTCCATATGTTTTGATTTTATTGTTAATTATTTCTATTTCGTTTAAGAATTTCATATCGTTTGTTTCTTTTTTTAGTTTGTTTAAATATTTTATATTTTTAATTATATTCATTTTTTATCACCTGATGTTATTATATATGTTTGGATTTGAAAAAAATGTAGAATAAGTGTATTAAAAAAGACTTTTTTGAAGTGAACCCTATTTAGGTCACTTTAATAAAAAAGACTTTTAATGTAAAATAACATCTCAAGAAAGTGAGGTGTTATTTTTATGAGCAAATATAATAAATATAGTAATGAACTACGCCTAGAAATTGTCAATAAATATTATAACAATGAAGGTTCAAGTAGAAGCCTTGGAAAAGAATACAGTATATCTTATAAAACTATTGATAATTGGATTCAAAAACATAAACGAACTAACTACAATTTTAAAGACAATAGAGTTACAAATTCCGGTCGAAGAAAAGAAGAAAATATAGATTATAAAGAAAGATATGAAATATTAAAAAAATACCAAGCCTTCCTAAAGGCACAACGAGAGAGAAAGTAACATTTATAAATTTATATATTAATAAATATAAACTTTCGAACATGTGTGCCGTTTTAGAAATAAGTAGAAGAACTTATTACAAATATAGGAATGGTGATGATCCAGATTATTTAGATTATTTAATGATAAAAAATATATTTAATAAATCAAAAGGCACATATGGATATCGTAGGATAACTGAAGGCTTAAAGATTGAATATGGTGTAATATTTAATCATAAGAAAGTAGCTAGAATAATGAGAAAATATTATTTAAAACCAGAATATATTAAAAGAACTAGACCAAATACATATAAAAGAATTGAAGAAAATGTTCAGCCTAATATATTAAAAAGAAATTTTAAAGCAGATAAACCTAATCAAAAATGGACAACTGATATTACCTATTTAATATTTCATAATAAACGATTATATTTATCAACAATTCTAGATTTATATGATAGAAAAGTAGTGGCTTATAAAATTTCAAAATTTAATAATAATCAACTTGTTATTGATACTTTAAATCAAGCTATATCAAAAAGAAAAGATGTACATGGATTAATCCTACATAGTGACCAAGGATTCCAATATACATCTTTCGAATATAAATCCATTTGCAAATCTAATGGAATAACTATTTCAATGTCTAGAAAAGGAACTCCTATAGATGATTCACCAATGGAAAGTTGGCATGGTATCCTAAAAAAAGAAACCTTGCACAACAATAATATCACATCTTTACAAGAATACCAAAAGCTTGTAGAAGATTGGATATTATTTTACAACACAGATAGATTAAAGTCAAAAAACTCAAGAAATTAATCTTGAGTCTTCTTTTTTTGTGTGAACTATTTGGGGTTCACTTCATTTGAGTCTTTTTCTTACCTCGGAAGATTAAGATATACAGAGCGGATGAAAATCCGTTTTTGTAAGGTATAATATAAAGTGTAAGACAAATAGTAATTTGTTTAATAGGAGGAATCTAAATGGATAAGAAAAAGATAATGAATTGGGTAATAGCAATTATAGTGGCTATTGTATATTTATCAATAAGTATTATATTTGATGCGTGGACATATTCTTGGCTTATATGGGTGGTTTATGCAATTTATAGATTTATTGCAAAATAGACAAATTACAATATGAAAGTGAGAAGAAGTAATAAATATGAAGAAATCATTAATTTTAAAAATAGTAGGTATTCTTATGATAATAGTTTCTATTAGAGGAGTAATATTTGTCTTTACTGATAAAGAATTTGACTATGCAGGAATACCAATGCCATTCATTTATGTAATGTTATGTGCTTTTGTTTTAATTACACTATATGTACTTTGGTTGGGATTTATTAAAAAAAAGTAATCGCTAAATTACAATTTTATAGTTATTGATTTATAGTAATTTACCGAAAAGATTGTCAGTAATGACAGTCTTTTTTGTACGACAGGCAGTTATACAAATAGATTAGTTCAGTGCAACTAATCTATTTTTTTATTATATATTGACTTTTAACGATAACTACTATAGAATATAGTAGTATAGTTTATAGCAGAAAGGAGAACATTAAATTTATGAAAAATTATGACAACTATTTTCTTCCTGTAGATAATATGGAAGAAGCAAAAAGATATTATGAGGAAATATTGGGGTTAAAAAAGAAATTTGATTTCTCTGATAAGGGAATGGTTGCTTATAATATTGGAAATGAAGAACCTGCAATAATTTTAA
>Ga0256404_1002003_pt1 | contig 46558 bp, 39 predicted proteins | sample RumenRJG_01DNA_FD_185990 | JGI IMG/M metagenome (GOLD analysis project Ga0256404, IMG submission 185990) | Bovine rumen microbial communities from Lethbridge, Alberta, Canada - RJG_01 | ecosystem: Host-associated > Mammals > Digestive system > Stomach > Rumen | place: Canada: Alberta | collected... | reverse complement strand
AAGGCCTCTTCCCCGGCATCCAGGGCGGCCCGCTCATGCACGTCATCGCGGCGAAAGCCGTCGCCCTCGGCGAGGCGCTGCAGCCGAGCTTCAAGGAATACGCACAGCAGGTCGTGAAGAACGCGAACGTCCTCGCGGACGAGCTCACGGCTGACGGCTTCCGCATCGTCACGGGTGGCACGGACAACCACCTCATGCTCGTCGACCTCACGAGCAAGCACCTCACGGGCAAAGAGGCGCAGAACCTCCTCGACGCCGTGAACATCACGGTCAACAAGAACACGATCCCGTTCGAGCCGCTGTCCCCGTTCGTCACGAGCGGCATCCGCCTCGGCTCGCCGGCGCTGACGACGCGCGGCTTCAAAGAGGCCGACATGAAGGAAGTCGCCGACATCATCGCGCTCGTGCTCGACCATCCCGAGGACGCGGCAGCGAAGGAACAGGCAAAAGCACGCGTCGCCGCACTCTGCAAGAAATATCCTCTGTACGAATAAGGAGTTTTAAGTACAAATGCCAGAAGAATTACACGTCCATCTCATCGACCACCCACTCATCCAGCACAAGCTCACGCTCATGCGCGAGAAGGAGACGGGCACGAAAGATTTCCGCGAGCTCCTCGAAGAGATCGCGATGCTCATGACGTATGAGATCACGCGGGACTTCCCGCTGAAGGACAAAGCCATCGAGACGCCCGTCGCGAAGTGCACGGGCAAGGTCCTCGCCGGCAAGAAGGTCGGTGTCGTGCCAATCCTGCGCGCCGGCCTTGGCATGATGAACGGCGTCGTCCGCATGATTCCGGCGGCGCGCGTCGGCCACATCGGCCTGTACCGCGACCCCGAGACGCTGAAGCCGGTCGAGTACTACTGCAAGCTGCCGAGCGACGTCGCGGAGCGCACGCTCATCGTCACCGACCCGATGCTCGCGACGGGCGGCAGCTCGGCGGCAGCGCTGGAGTTGTTAAAACAAAAAGGCGCGAAGTCCATCACGCTCATGTGCCTTGTCGCCGCGCCGGAAGGCATCCGCGTCGTGAACAAGGAGCACCCCGACGTCCCCATCTACGTTGCCGCCATCGACGATCACCTGAACGACAAAGGCTACATCGTCCCGGGCCTCGGCGACGCCGGCGACCGCATCTTCGGCACATTGTAAAGCCGTAGAAAGGCTCGCAACCTTCAGCCTCCCTCTCCGAGGGAGGGGGACCGCGAAGCGGTGGTGGGTGTGGCGAAGGTCATGCCTGACTGATGCGAATTTTTAGAGTCGAAGGAAGTCCTTCGGATCTTTTTCTATACCAATTTTTCTAGGAAAGCAGGAAACTTCTTACGAATGTCGAAATTCTTCGTAAATGCACCATTGGGGAGGCGCATGAAAGCTATGTATTTTCGTTTGAAAGAGAGTAAAGAAGGGAGTCTTGCCTTATGTCTTCCATGGGTGGGAAAGCAGCCGTGATGGGTGCGCGGAAAAGCCTCGTTACGCGCATGATCCTCGTGGTGATGGCGGTCATCGCCGCCGCGTGCATCATCATCACGGTCATCGGCGTGACATCGGCGCGCAGCATGATCAACGACATGACAGAAGAGGAACTGCACGTTGCGACGACGCAGCTCGCGAGCCAGGTGACAAATGAATACGACGGCGCGTGGACGTTTGAGGGCGGCAGCTTGTACAAGGGCGGTGAAAACGTCCAGGCGGAACTGTCGGAAGAGATGGACGCGCTCAAGGCCGACACGCACATCGAATATTCGCTGATCTACGGCAAGACGCGCGCCGCGTCGACGATCAAAGACCAGATCGGCAAAGACGTTTCGGATGCCGTCGCACAGACGGTACTCGGCGGCAAAGCGTACTTCAATCCGGACGTCGTGATCGGCGGCGAACCGTATTACGGCTATTGTCTGCCGCTCAAGAATGATGACGGCACGATCGTCGGCATGGCCTTCACCGGCCGTCCGGCCTCTGACATCCAGGCGGCCATCGTCGGCATGGCGGTGAAAGAAGGTCTCGTGCTGGTCGTCGTCCTCGTGCTCATCGGCCTCGCGGGATTCGCAGCGAGCAAGCCGCTCCACGCGGCAATGGATCGCATCAATGGCGCTGTCCAGCAGATGGCGGGCGGCAATTTCGCCGTCGACATCGATCCGTCCGCCTCGGCACGGAATGATGAAATCGGCGAGCTCAGCCGCTCGATGGAGCTCATCTCGGACAAGCTCTCGGCGGCCATCCGCAAGATCGCGGAGCTCAGCGCCCGCGTGCGCCAGTCCGGCGATGACATGAATGCGTCGGCGACGAAAGCGAACCGTGCGACGCAGCAAGTCTCGCACGCCGTCGAGGAAATCGCGCACGGCGCGCAGGATCAGGCCGAGAGCGTGCAGAAGAGCGCGGACAACGCGAACAACATCGGCATGGGCATCGGCGACCTCAACGACAACGTCGAGCGCTTGCGCGGTCTCGCCGATGACATGAAAGCCGCCTGCACGACAGCCGACCGCAACATGAAAGACCTGCTCGCGCAGAACAGCACCGTCACGGCCTCCGTCGACAGCATCGGCAGCGTCATCGACGAGACGAGCGAAGGCGTCAAGAACATCGAAGAATCGACGAGCGCCATCAAGGCCATCGCCGACCAGACGAACCTCCTTTCGCTCAACGCGTCCATCGAAGCGGCGCGCGCCGGCGAAGCGGGCCGCGGCTTCTCCGTCGTCGCGAGCGAGATCCAGAAGCTCTCGACGCAGTCGCAGGAAGCCGTGGAAAAGATCAACGCGATCGTCACGAAGCTCGCGCAGTCGAGCGAAGAATCGAAGACGAACATGGAGTCCCTGCGTACGGCCTTCACGGCGCAGAACGAAGGCATCGGCGGCGTCCGCGAAAACCTCGCCAGCATGACGACAAGCGCCGACGCCGTCGCTGAAGCCGCCGCGAAGACCGCCGGCCTCTCGGCGGACATGGACGCGGCAAAGAACCGCCTGACCGGCGAGATCGAAAGCCTCTCGGCCATCTCGGAAGAAAACGCAGCCTCGACCGAAGAGACGAGCGCCTCGATGAACGAACTCGCCACGAGCTTCCAAACCATCGAAACCGCCGCCGACGAGCTCAAGACCCTCGCGGCACAGCTCGATGACGAGCTGAAGTTCTTCAAGGTGAAGAAAGCGTAAAACATTTGTTGGTTCGAAATACCACTTGACACGCAAGCGCCAGCACTCTGTCGCGCTTGCGTGTTTTTTGCAGGAATGTTGCGGGCGGTGTCGAATCAAATGGGATGGTAAAGTTCCTGGAGTGAAGTTCCATTTGACAACACTCTCCGACAAATTTATACTACAACTATAAATTTGTCGGAGGTTACTTTCATATGAAATATATCGCACGCCACATGGAATCCTGCATCGAGCGGGCGGGCAGGTCGTTCAAGGCTTTGCTCGTGACGGGCGCGCGGCAGGTAGGGAAATCGACGCTCTTGCGCCACGTGTATGCAGATCGTCCGTACGTGACGTTTGACGATCCTGTGCTGCTCGCACAGGCGCGGACGGAGCCAGGACTGTTTTTCCGCAGCCATCCTGTCCCCGTCACGCTCGACGAGGTGCAGCGCATCCAAGAACTTTTCCCGTACATCAAAATGACGTGTGACGCTTCGGAGGAAACGGGGCTGTTCTCGCTCACAGGCGCGCAATCGTTCCACCTCATGCAGCACGTTTCGGAATCGCTCGCCGGCCGCATCGCCATCCTCGAGCTCTCTGGGCTGTCGCTGCGCGAGATCGACGGCATGATGTTCACGCAGCCGTTCCTGCCGACGGAAGCGTATATCACCGAGCGGCGGAAAACGTTCCACCGCCATGACGACCTTTGGCGCATCCTCCATCGCGGGAGCTATCCAGCGCTCTATGAATCCGATGTGGACTGGCAGATGTTTTATGCCTCGTACGTCCAGACATATCTCAGCCGCGACGTGAATGAGCTCTTGAATGTCAAGGATCATATGAAATTCCTGCGTTTCCTCACAGCGATGGCGGCGCGCACGGGGCAGCTCTTGAATTACAGCAAGGTCGCGGAGCAGTCAGACATCACAGCAGCGACAGCGAAAGAATGGACGTCTGTGCTCGAAGCGTCGGGCATCCTCGTGCTCCTGCCGCCGTTTTCGAACTCCGCGCTCACGCGGGCGACGAAGACACCGAAAATCTATTTTCGCGATACGGGGCTCGTGTGCTTCTTGACGAAATACCCGTCAGCGGAGACGGCGATGAACGGCGCGATGGCAGGCGAGCTCTTTGAAACATTCGTCGTTTCGGAAATCCTGAAGTCGTATGCGAACGCTGGCATCGACTGGCGCATGCACGTTTCGTATTACCGGGGCAAGGACAAATCGCCGCGCCGCGAGGCCGAGATCGACCTTATCCTCACGGACGGTGACACGTTGCACCCCGTTGAGATCAAGCTCTCGGCCAACCCGAAGCTCGCCATGACGAACGCATTTGATGTCATCGACCGCATCCCTGGCCATCGCCGCGGCCTCGGCGCGATTGTTTGTATGTACGGCGAGCCGCTTTGGTTGAACGAGCGCGTCGTTGCTCTGCCGGTGGAAATGATTTGAAAAAAGGAGTTTTGACCGAGTGAAAATCTCAAGATACGAAAAACGAAAAGCGAACGAAAAGCGGCAGCGGATGTACCTCGTCCTCGCGGCGGTGTTCGTCGTCGTGCTCGCCATTGCTTGTGGTGCGCTCTATGCGCATAAACATGTTGGCACGGATGGCGCAGAGACGGTGGCGACAACAGCTGCGGACAAGAAAAAATCGCAGACGCTTGATGAGCAGGCGGACGCGATCATCGCGCAGATGTCGCTGACGGAGAAGGTCGGGCAGATGGTCATGATTGGCGTGCACGGGACAGACATCACGGATGACAGCCGGAGCATGCTGCGCCAATTCCATATCGGCGGCGTGATTCTTTTTGACCGCAACCTCGAGAGCGCGGAGCAGACGAAGGCGCTCGTCGCGCATTTGCAGGATTACGCGCAGGGCGAAGAGGCGCATCAGAAAGTGCCGCTCTTCATCGCCATCGACGAAGAGGGGGGCGATGTCGTGCGCGGCAAATCTTTTATCACGCCGCCGCCGTCGCAGCAGGAGATCGGCCAGACGGGCGATCCGGCGCAGGCTGGCGCAAGCGCCGAGCGGACGGCGCGGGCGCTCCGGGCGCTCGGCATCAATGTGAACTTCGCGCCGGTCGCGGATGTCGGCTCGCCCGACCGCCGCTCGTATGCGAAGGACGCCGCGATGGTTTCCGCATTTGTCGACCAAGCGGCGAACGGCTATGAGAGCGAAGGGATTTTCTATGCGCTGAAGCATTTCCCCGGCATCGGCAAGGGACGCGTCGATTCGCACAAGGAGGTCTCAACCGTCGACGCGTCGAAAGCGACGCTCGAAAAAGAAGATCTCGTGCCGTTCCGCGACACGATCGCGAGCCGCGCCCCCGAAAATTATTTCATCCTCGTCTCGCATCTCATCTATCCCGCGATCGACCCGGATCACAGCGCGAGTTTGTCTAAGAACATCATGACGGACTTGTTACGTAATGAAATGGGGTATAACGGCATCATCATCACGGATGACATGGAGATGGGCGCGGTCGCGAACCATGTGCCGTACCGCAAGCTCGGCGTCCTCGCCGTGCAGGCCGGCGCCGACATCGTCATGATCTGCCACGAGTACGAGCACGAAAACGACATCTACATGGGCATCCTCGAAGCCGCGCAGGCGGGCGAGATCAGCGAGGCGCAGATCGATGCATCCGTCCGCCGCATCGTCCGGGCGAAACTCGCGCACGACATGTGAAAAAATACCGAGAAAACTCGGTTTTGTGACAAATGCAACAGAATTGTTCCAGCGCTTTGCCTATACTAGAAGTATCGAAAGTCGAACGCAGAACGCTTAGGGGAGGGCTTTTTCAATGGAGAAGAAAATGTTTTGCTTTCAGTGCCAGGAAACGGCGGGGTGCAAGGGCTGCACGGTCGTCGGCGTGTGCGGCAAGCAGCCGGAAGTCGCGGCAATGCAGGACCTTTTGATCTATGTGACGAAGGGCCTTGCGGCTGTCACGACGCAGCTGCGCGCAGAGGGCGGCACGGTCGCCGTAGATGTGAACCATCTCGTGACGGTGAACCTCTTCGCGACGATCACGAATGCGAACTTTGACAAGGACGCGCTCACGGCCCGCGTGAAGGCGACGCTCGCGAAAAAGAAAGAACTTCTCGCACAGCTCAAAGGCACGGACGGCCTGCCTGCCGCTGCGACGTGGGACGGCGACGAAGCCTCGTTTGCAGCGAAGGCAGCGACGGTCGGCGTGCTCGCGACGGAGAACGAAGACGTCCGCAGCCTGCGCGAGCTCATCACGTATGGCCTCAAGGGTCTCGCGGCGTACCTCAAGCATGCGAATGCGCTCGAGGAGGAGGACGCGACGATTGATGCGTTCCTCCAGTCCGCGCTTGCGAAACTGCTCGATGATACGCTCACGGGCGACGACCTGACGGCGCTGGCGCTCGAGACGGGCAAGTGGGGCGTCCAGACGATGGCGCTCCTCGACAAGGCGAACACGGAGCACTACGGCAATCCTGAAATCACGAAGGTCGACATCGGCGTGCGCAAGAACCCGGCGATCCTCATCTCCGGCCACGATCTGCGCGACCTCGAGATGCTCCTCGAGCAGACGCAGGGCACGGGCGTCGACGTCTACACGCATGGCGAAATGCTGCCGGCGCATTACTATCCGGCATTCAAGAAATATCCGAACTTCGCGGGCAACTACGGCAACGCGTGGTGGAAGCAGAAGGAAGAGTTCGAAGCGTTCGGCGGCCCCGTGCTCCTGACGACGAACTGCCTCGTCCCGCCGAAAGACAGCTACAAGGCGCGCATCTTCACGACGGGTGCCGTTGGCTTCCCCGGCTGCCCGCACATCGATGCAAAGGCGGATGGCACGAAGGACTTTTCTGCCATCATCGAACTGGCGAAGAAATGCCCCGCACCGAAAGAGCTCGAGACGGGCACGATCGTCGGCGGCTTCGCGCATGAGCAGGTCTTCGCGCTCGCGGACAAGGTCGTGGAGGCCGTGAAGAGCGGCGCGATCAAGAAATTCGTCGTCATGGCTGGTTGCGACGGCCGCATGAAGAGCCGCGAATATTATGCAGACTTTGCAAAAGCGCTGCCGAAGGATACGGTCATCCTCACGGCCGGCTGCGCGAAGTACAAGTACAACAAGCTCCCGCTCGGCGACATCGGCGGCATCCCGCGCGTGCTCGATGCGGGCCAGTGCAACGACTCGTATTCGCTCGCGCTTATCGCGCTGAAGCTCAAGGATGTCTTCGGCCTCGATGACGTCAATGACCTGCCGATCATCTACAACATCGCATGGTACGAGCAGAAAGCCGTCATCGTCCTCCTGGCGCTCCTCTCGCTCGGCGTGAAGAACATCCACCTCGGCCCGACGCTCCCGGCCTTCCTCTCGCCGAACGTCGCCGGCGTCCTCGTGAAGACCTTCGGCATCGCCGGCATCGGCACGGTCGAAGATGACATGAAGCTGTTCTTTGGCGAAAAATAAAACGATCATCGCATCCCAGAAAAAAGCGAACTGCCCGAGGTTTTCGGGCGGCTCGCTTTTTCTTTTGGCGTGTGTTATGCTGAAAGTAAAATTTGAAGAAGCGGAGACGATGGCATGAAAGCGATCACGAATGGCAGGTTCCTTTTGCCTGATGAAACGGGCGCGTTCGAAGAACGGACGGGATGCGTGCTCTTGTATGATGAAATGGGCATTCAGGCAATCGAGGATGCGGTGTCGTTTGATGCGGCACGTTCTGGCGTTACACCAACGGATGTGCTTGATGCGGGCGGACGGTTTGTTGCGCCGGGATTTTTGAACGTCCACGTCCATGGCGGCGGCGGGGCGGACACGATGGACGATACGCCGGAGGCGTTGGCGACGCTGCGGCGACAGCAAGCGGCCATGGGCGTGACGGCTTTCCTGCCGACGACGATGACGTGCCCGTGGGATGACATCACGGCTGCACTCTCGCGCGTGCGCACGGCGATGCAGGCGAATGGTACGGGCGACGGCGCCGACATCCTCGGCGCGCATCTCGAAGGGCCGTTCATCAGCCCAGCGGAAAAAGGCTCGCAAGAGGCGACGAATATTTTGCCGGCGGATTTCGCGAAGCTCGCGCCGTTTACGGATGTCGTACGTCTCGTGACGATCGCGCCGGAGGAACTGCCGCGCAAGGTTGCTGGTTCGTCGGATGGGGAGCAGACATCGGGGCTAGAACCCGTGGCGGCTGCGGGCGTTGCGCCGCTGGCGGGATGTCCTGCGGACGAACGCGATTGGAGTTTCGTGGAAGCTTGCAAGCGGGCAGGCATCGTCGTGTCGATCGGTCACACGGCAGCGGATTACGAGACGGCGGCGGCCGCCATCCAGTCGCATGGCGTGCACCATGTCACGCATCTCTTCAATGCGATGACGGGCTTGCATCACCGCCGTCCCGGCGTCGTCGGCGCGGCGCTCGATACGGAGGCGTGCGTCGAGCTCATCTGCGACAACGTCCACGTCGCGCCTGTCGTGCAGCGCCTCGTCTGGCGGCTGAAGGGCAAAGGCCAGCTCATCCTCATCACGGACGCCATGCGCGCCTGCGGCCTCGGCGACGGCACGTACGAGTTCGGCGGCCACGCCGTCACGGTCACAGGCGAGCGCGCATTGCTCGCCGACGGCACGATCGCCGCGAGCATCGCGACGCTGAACCGCTGCCTCGCCCGCTTCCGCGAAAACACGGGCGCGTCGATGGCGGACGTCATCACGACCGTCACGCAGACGCCGGCGAAAGACCTCGGGCTGGGCGGCGAGCGCGGCTCGCTCGCCGTCGGCAAGCGAGCCGACATCACGATCTTCGATGATGACATGACGATCTTCACGACCATCGTCGGCGGGCGGCTCGTGTATGGCGGCCGCTGTTGAATCAAAGAAAGCTTAGATACTTTTTTGACGCGGAGTCTTTCCTTTTTTATGATTTTGGCATAAAATAAAAGAAAGTTTGTGTCAGTAGTTTGTCATTCATCAAAATGCGGGGTGTCCGGCATGGCAAAGCGAACGAAAAGCAAGAGGCATCCATTCGAATATCAGAAACTGAATGGAAACGTGTCCACGGAAGATTTCTTCAAGATTGACAAGATGGAAGACCGTTACCTCGCAGTAAAGTTCCGCTATGGGATGCGCACGTGGAACGGCTGCGTGCCCATCATCTCGAAGTATCAGGGCGTCAACATCCCCGAGACGAAGGAAGACGTGGAGGCTTGGGTGCTGGAGTGCTATGCGGCGCTCGACCCGGGCAGGAACAATGTGTGGCAAGAGGAACAACGGACGTTCTGGGCGGGACGGAAAGCTTCGGAAACGCAGTCGGTCTTCGAGGCGCTGAATGGTGCGGAACCTCTCACGCGCTGGAAATGCAGGAAGTGTGGCCCCGTCCCCGAAATCAATCCGCAGCCGGCCTCGCGCATCAAGCAGCTCAAGAAGATGGGATATTTCATCGCCACACGGAAGAAGGAATGCCCGAACTGCGGCGGCTTGCAATACTGCGACCTCCTGATCCGATTGCCACGCCATGCGGCAGACAATGAGAAACGCTCGCCGATTTCGCGGAAATTGCAGAACAAGATCAAGACGGTGCTGCCGCTCCGTGATGCTTGCTTCGATACGCCGCAGAAAGCGTCCGACCTCATCATTGACCACAAGTTCCCGTCGTCGCGGTGGGTGAATGGCGAAACCGTGAACAAGACGGATATGTCGGAAGAGGACATCCGGAAAAAGTTCCAGTTGCTCACGAATCAGACGAACTTGCAGAAAGAACGTTATTGCCAGGAGTGTGTCATCCACGGCAATCGCGGCGATTTCTTCGGCATTGAATGGTATTACAAGGGCGCACGGAAATGGGAAGGGACATCGAAGGCAGACGAGCAGGGATGCGTCGGCTGTCCGTGGTATGATTTAGCGAAGTGGAAACAAGAATTGAATGCGTTTTTGGCAAAGGCAAAGGCCGCAAAGAAATGAAGCAAGAGACGAAAGAAGGGAGGCGGGCATCATGATTCGAACGGTTGGAAGCATTTGTTCCGGCATCGAGGCGGCATCGGTCGCGTGGCAGCCGCTCGGCTTGTTGTTTCAATGGTTTTCAGAAATCGCACCATTTCCCGCACGTGTGCTCAGGGAACATTATCCTGAGACTCCGAACCTCGGCGATATGAATGAAATTCCCGCTTTGCTGGAGGCAGGAAAAGTCGTAGCGCCCGATATGATTTGCGGAGGGACGCCGTGCCAGGCGTTTTCGCTTGCGGGATGGCAGAACGGGCTTCATGACGAACGCGGCAACCTGACACTCAAGTTTGTCGATATCATCGAGGCGAATGACCGTGCGCGGGCGCGTGCGGGGCAGCCACCGTGCGTCGTGTTCTGGGAGAACGTCGAAGGCGTGCTGAAGGACAAGACGAACGCGTTCGGCTGCTTGGTTTCGTCGCTTGCGGGACTCGATGGCGTGCTTGAGACGAAGCGTTGGCCGAATGCCGGCATGATTGCGGGAAGACGACGCAACGTGGCGTGGCGCGTCCTCGATGCGAAATATTTCGGCCTTCCGCAACAGCGCCGTCGTCTCTATGTCGTCGCGGGCGACAGGGAGTTCCACCCTGAAGCGGTCTTGTTCGAACGGCATCAGGGCGAGCTGGCGACGTTTCCTTCTGCGCCGCTGACGTTCGAGAAGGATGGCCATGCGTTTGAGGTGTTCCGTGCGTATGCGGATTGCTTGTATTCTGCGTACGGAACGAAATGGAACGGGAACGCAGCCGCCTACAATGGATCGCTTTTCGTCAAACAAGACGGACGGTTGCGCCGCCTGTCGCCGCTCGAATGCGAGCGGCTGATGGGATTCCCTGATGGCTACACGTCACTTGAACGTGCGACGCGGACGAACCGCTATCAAGCCATCGGAAATTCGTGGGCTGTCCCTGTTGTCCGTTGGATTGGCGAGCGCATCGTTGATGTCGCGGGATGTTCTGCCGCACTTGAAGGATTTGAAGAAGTCCTGCAATCATATGCCCGGAAGGTTTCGGGCGATGAAGCGTTTTTCGATTTCGGGGACGGCATTTTCGAGGTCGGTGGGCGTTCGTGGAATTGTTCGGAAGTCCCTGAGCGCTGTGTGTTCCGCACGATGGAAGATATCATAGCCGCTGACGCGCCGGAGAGCATCTACATTTCGCCTGTCGGCTGTGCCGGTATCCTCCGCAGGAGCGAGGAACGCCGTATCGCTGTCCAGCCGCGCCTCGCCAGGGCTTTGCGCGATATCGCCGCGCAGATGCCGGCGCACGAAATCGAACGGCGCTCACGCGTCCAGCATCGCGGACGTTTCAGCCGTTCCGTGGAAATGCTTGCAGGTTCGCCCGCTGCGTCGTCGGGCGTTGCCATATAAGAGACGTTCATCATTTTTTGGAAGTTTTTGAAAGCGCTGCTCATGCATCCTGCCTCGCAGGGCGCATGGGCGGCGCTTTGTTTTTTGGGACGTATGACGGACGTGTTCTTGCAAACTTTTTACCATAACGATTTTGTATGTCTGGAATAGCAAACCGTTTCTTTACGATGGACAGCTGTGCGCGTATGATAAAGCCATGCTTCGCGAAGGAAACAATCGCGAGGATAGAAAACGTTGTTGCACAAGGGATTCGTAATGGAAAGGAAGAAAACGTCATGAAGAAGCTGTTTGCACTTTGTTCGATGCTCATCCTCTGTATCGGTTTGTTCACGGGCTGCGGCGGATCGCAGCAGGCGAGCTCGGGCTCGGGATCGGGTTCCAGCGATTTCCACGGCGCGCTGAAGGGCGTGGAGCTCACGGTCGGCACGTCCGGCACGTATGCGCCGTTCTCGTATTTCAAGGAAGACGGGACGACGTTGACAGGCTACGATCTCGCGCTCCTCGAAAAGCTGCAGGGCATCCTCGGCTTCGAGATTAAAGACGGAACGATCAAGGACATGGATTATGGTCCCCTCGGGACGTCGCTCAGCCAGGGCCAGCTCGATATCGGCGCGGCGGCGCTCTGCGCAACGGACGAGCGCAAGAAGAACATGGATTTTTCGGACGTCTACTATGATGCCGGCATCGTCGTCATCGTCGCGAAGGACAATGACAAGATCAAGAGCGTCGAAGATTTGAAGTCCGGCAAATACAAGGTCGCGGTCCAGACGGGTTGCGCGGCATATGAGTACGCAGCGAAGGAACTGCCGGCGGAGTGCCTCCAGTCGTTTGATTCGCAGGCGCTCGCGTACAAGGCGGTCGAGGATGGCCAGGCGGATGCGACGCTCTATGACCAGCCGGGTACGGCCTACGGCATCAAGACGGGCAAGCTCAACGTGAAGATTGTCGGCGATGAGTTCTTCAAAGGCCAGGCGCCGTACACAATCGCGTTCTCGAAGAACATCGTGAAGAAATATCCGGACATCATCAAGCAGTTCAACGCGGCGCTGAAGGAACTGAAGGAAAACGGCACGCTCGACCAGCTGAAGAAAGAATATGTGGACTAAGTAATCTTGTAGAAGGGGCGTGAACCTATGGATGCAGCAGTCTTTTCTGCCGTCCTGCCGATGCTCGTCAAAGGATTCTACATCACGATGGAGATCGCCATCATCGGCATCCTGCTGGGCTTCGTGCTCGGCGCGGCGAGCGGCTATGCGCTCCAGAGCGGGAACCGCGCGGCGCAGGCGGTCGCGGGCGTCTATGTCTGGATCATCCGCGGCACGCCGATCGTCGTGCAGGCGCTGTACGTCTACTTCGTCGTGCCGGCGATGATCTCACTCGCGCAGGGCGAGCAGTACGTCCTCGACAGCACGATCGCAGGCATCATCGTCATCACGGTGAATGCGGGCGCGTTCATCTCAGCCATCGTCAAAGGTGCGCTCGAAAGCGTCGACGTCGGCCAGATCGAGGCGGGCTATGCGCTCGGCCTCACGAAGCGGGAAGTGCTGTTCCACATCATCATCCCGCCCGCGTTCAAGGTGATGCTGCCGGCGCTCTTCAACCAGTTCATCATTTCCGTCAAGGACACGGCGATGCTCTCAATCATTTCGGTGAACGAGATCACGCGTCAGACGCAGAACTATGTGGCGCGGACGTACAACACGATCCCGGCGTACACGATGTGCGCGGTGTTCTACCTCGTGCTGCTCTCGGCTCTCATGGTCTTGCAGCATGTCGTGGAAAATCGTCTGAAGAAATGAGGTGCGCGGTATGGAAGCAAAAAACGTCGTGCTCTCCGTCGAGCATCTCGTGAAATCATTTGGCGATTTCGAAGTCCTCAAGGACATCAATCTCGCGGTGCACGAGGGCGAGGTCGTCTGCATCATCGGGCCGTCCGGCTCGGGGAAAAGCACGCTGCTCCGATGCATCAACCAGCTCGAGCAGCCGACGGGCGGCGCCATCAAGTACCATGGCGACGATATGCTCGCGGAGGGCGCGGACATCCGCGCGTTCCGTGAAAAAGTCGGCATGGTGTTCCAGCGGTTCAATCTTTTTCCTTTGAAATCGGTGCTCGGCAACATCACGCTTGCGCCGGTCTTGACGGGACACAAGAAAAAAGCGGAAGCCGAGCAGCTTGCCATGGAGCTCCTGAAAAAAGTCGGACTCGAAAGCAAGGCGGACGCGAAGCCTGCCATGCTCTCAGGCGGCCAGCAGCAGCGTGTGGCGATTGCCCGCGCACTCGCGATGGAGCCGGAGGCGCTCTTATTCGACGAGCCGACGTCGGCGCTCGATCCCGAGCTCGTCGGCGAAGTGCTCGCCGTCATGAAGTCGCTCGCCGAAGGCGGCATGACGATGGTCATCGTCACGCATGAGATGGCCTTCGCGCGCGACGTTGCCGACCATGTCGTCTTCATGGCGGACGGCTACATCGTCGAGGAAGGACCACCAAAAGAGTTTTTCGCCCACCCGAAAGAAGAGCGCACGAAAGCGTTTCTCTCGCGGTTCCTCGATGGCTGAAAGGAGGCGCAGTATGGCACCTGTTCCCGATTTTCCCGAGCTCCCGCAGGATGCGGAGCATTTCGTCATCACGATCAACCGCGACTTCGGCAGCCTCGGCCGGCCGATCGCACGGCGGCTCGCACAGCTTTTAGGCGTCGAGTTTTACGACCGCGACATCGTCGAAGCGACGGCAAAACGATTGAAACAACCGATTTCCGTCATCAGCGATGCCGAGGAGCAGAAGGCATCCGGTTTTTTCCGTATGCTGTTCCCGCTCGGTCGCACGACAGCGCCGCATCAGAAGACGCTGTTCGAGACGCAGGCCGCGTTCATCCAGCAAGTCGCGTCGACGCAGTCCTGCATCATCGTCGGACGCTGCGCAGACTACGTGCTCAGAGACCATCCGAACGCGATGAATGTCTATATCTACGCGCCGTACGCCGACCGCCTCGCGAACTGCGTCGGCCCGCTCAAAATGGACAAGCGCATCGCGAAGAAGATGATCGCCGGCGTCGACAAGGCGCGCGCGGCCTATCACAAATATTGGGCCGGCTATCCGGCGAATGATCCGGAGCACAACCACATCATCATCAACAGCGCACTCCTCGAAGTCGAGGGGACGGCGCAAGCGCTCGCCGCCATCGCCCGCGTGCGATTTCATCTGGCGGAGGCCAAGGGAGGGGAGGACGATGCTGCAATTTCCACACATCCAGCCGCACCTGAAGGCGTATGAATACGTGCTGAAGACCATTGACTCGCACACGGAAGGGGAATCGACGCGCATCGTCTACGACGGTTTTCCGAAGCTCCAAGGCGCGACGATGATGGAGAAAAAGCAAGTGCTTATCGACCGCTACGATTTCCTGCGGCGCGCCCTCATGCTCGAGCCGCGCGGCCACCGCGATATGTTCGGCGCCGTGCTCACGGAGCCCGTGCATCAGGAGGCCGACTGCGGCGTCATCTTCCTCGACAGCGGCGGCTGCCTCAACATGTGCGGTCACGGCAGCATCGGCACAGCGTCGATGCTCGTCGAGACCGGCGCGATCGAGGCGAAAGAGCCCTTCACGGACGTCGTGCTCGACGCGCCGTCCGGCCTCATCCGCACGCGCGTCGAGGTGCAGGACGGCCACGCCGTCCGCGCGAGCATCTGGAACGTCCCGGCGTTCCTCTACCGCAGGGATGTCGTGCTCCGCGTGCCGGAAGTCTTCGCCGCGTGCAGCGTGAGCGGCGCGACGCATATCCCCTGTGACATCGCCTTCGGCGGTTCCTTCTTCGCGCTCGTCGATGCCGATGCACTCGGATTGCCACTGAAGACAGAAAATATCGACAATATCACGCGCCTCGGCATGGCGCTGCGGCGCGCCGCCAATACGCAGGAACGCATCCAGCATCCGACGCTCCCGATCACGACCGTCGATCTTGTCGAGTTCTACAGCCGGGATTGCGACGCTGACGCAGACCTCAGGAACTGCGTGATTTTCGGCGACGGCCAAGTCGACCGCTCGCCGTGCGGCACGGGCACGAGCGCAAAAATGGCCGCGCTTCACGCGAAAGGCAAACTCGCGCTCGGGCAAGTCTTCCGCTACGAAAGCATCACCGGCAGCATCTTCATTGGCAAGCCGGTGCGCGACGTGCTCATCGAGGGCACGTCGAACGAAGGCAAGCGCGGCCTCGTCGGCATCATCCCCCAGATCACTGGCAGCGCCCACATCACGGGCATGAATGAATGGATCATCGACGAGCGCGACGCGCTGCGGTACGGGTTTTTGATTGGGAAGACGGAAGAAGCCCCTGCGCATCAGCGGGTGGTTCAACCGTTGCCGAAGGTTGCGTCGTAAATATTCAGATGGAAATGCGAACAGTCGCGAGAACAGCAGCCTTCCCCTCCGGGGAAGGGGGACCGCGAAGCGGTGGAAAGGGTCCCCTGCATGGCAGAGGAATTTGTACATCGTAACTTTTCGCGGGTGCGCGCACGAAACGTCTGGGCTGCCTGCGCGCACCGGCGACTTCAAACGGTCTGCTGACTCATCAGACGCGCAAGCGACCCTCTCCTGGCGCTGCGCTTCGCTCCGCGCCTGTCCTCTCCCTGAGGGAGAGGCTGCTGTGTTCGTGACTTCCTGCAACAGTCCATAAGAAGGTGAACCAATGGAACAATTCATATATCCGCTTCATCAGAATATCGGCGCTCCCTCCGTCCCTATCGTGGATGTGGGTGACGAGGTGCGTCGTGGTCAGATGATTGCGGACGAGCCGATCGGGAAGCTTGGCTGCCCGATTCATACATCCGTATCGGGGCGGGTCACGAGCGTCACGCCAGATACCATCGCGATCGAGGCCGCAGACGTGCCGGAGACGATGACGGACGTGGCGTATGAAAAGCTCGCGCCCGCCGCGCCGCTTGCGATGATCCGCGCCGCCGGCCTCGTCGGCCTCGGCGGGGCGGGCTTCCCCGTCGCTGTGAAATACGCGAAGCCGCTCGGCCCGACGGGCACGGTGATTATGAACGCCGCCGAATGCGAGCCCGTCCTTTCGCACAATATCGAGGCGCTCGAGCTCCATCCGAAAAAAGCGTTGCGTGGCCTCGCGATTGCCATGGACCTCGCAGGCACGACGCACGGCATCATCGCCATCAAGGGCATCCATACCAAGGCGATTGCTGCGCTGGAAAGCGCGCTGGCCGGCAACTTGCCGGGCATGACGGGCAAGGAAATCACGATTCACAAGCTCAAGAATATCTATCCCGTCGGCGAGGAACGCGCCATCGTGCGCGAGTGCCTCGGCACGCTCCTCGCCGTCACGGATTTGCCGTCGGCGGCCGGCGCGATCGTCTCGAATGTCGAGACATTGACGCGTATACATGAGGCTGTGGACCTCGGCAAGCCGCTGATCGACAAAGACCTGACCGTTGCGGGCAAGCTCGCGCAGCACATGGGCGAAATTTTGACGTACCATGACGTCCCCATCGGCCGCAGCGTCGACGCGATGCTCGCGCTCGCGGGCGGCACGATGGCGGCGGATTCGTACGGCGAGCTCCTGATGGGCGGCCCCTTCACCGGCCATCGCACGACGCCCAGCGCGCCCATCGTCAAGACGACGGGCGGCATCCTCGTGACGGAATGCTTCCCGAAAGCGCCCGCAAAGCTCGGCCTGCTCGTCTGCGCGTGCAGTGCCAGCGAAGCCCGCATGAAGGAATTTGCGGCGTCCCTCGGCAGCGATGTCGTCGGTATCGAATATTGCAAGCAGGCGCTCCCCGTGAAAGCGGCGCGCAAGTGCCTGAACCCCGGCATCTGCCCCGGCCAGGTCGCGAAGATTCTCGCGCTCAAGAAAGCCGGCGCCGAGGCCGTCCTCATCGGCAACTGCACGGATTGCACGAACACCGTCATGACCTGCGCCCCCGCGCTCGGGCTGCCGGTGTACCACGTGACCGACCAAGCGCTGCGCGCAGTCAACCAGAAATTAATCAGAAAGATCCACTCGATTTAAGCCTCCCCTCTGGGGGAGGTGCCGAGCGAATGCGAGGCGGAGAGGGTCACGCAGTCACAAGATTCACGATTCTATCGAAAGGATAGAGAATCAACGTAGGCCGCTACCCTCCGTCGCAAGCGACATAAGCGACCGCTAAGCGCTGAAGCGCTAAGCGTCTGCTTATCCGACCCCTTCGGGGCCACCTCCCCCAGTGGGGGAGGCGTAGATAGCATAAGGAGGAATCCCTCATGTCCATGACAAAAGAACAGGCGGAAGCACATCTCGCCGACCCTGCGGTTTTCTGCTGCCGTCGGCAAAAAGGCCTGACAATCAGCGCCGCGGATCTCGAAGACCCTGGCATCTTCGACGACATGGAGGAGGCCGGCCTCTTGAAGCTCAGCGCGGACGGCCTGACCGTCGCCGAAGTCCTTGGCGCGACGCTCACGCAGGATGTCGAAGCGCTGACGCCGATCACACGCGATGTGCTCGACCATGTGAACGCGAAAGCCGCTGCGCCGGCCGCGCCCGTTGCACCTGTTGCGACGGAATCTGCTGCGCCCATTGCTGCACCAGCTGCAAGCGCGCCCATCACCACGATGCTGAATGGAGGAACTATGCACATCCAGATCGGAGCTGCCGAAAAACTTGCCGGCCTGTCCATCGATATTCCCATTGGCGCAAGTGCTCCTGCCTTTACAGTTCCACCTGCCGCACCTGTCGCGCCTGCTGCGAAACCGGCAGGCGAGAAGAAAGTCATCCGCACGTTGCTCAAAAAGCACATCAAGATCACGGATGCTGTCATCGGCACGGAGACGAAAATCGCGGACGGCGTCATCACGATTGACGGCGCGATTGTGGAAAAAGCCGTGAAGGAAGACCCGCTCTGCAAGAGCCTGAAGCTCGACGTCATCCACCCGAGCGAGCGCCACATCTATACCGACACGATCATGGACGTCTGCCCGATCGCGACAAAAGTGGAAGGCGCGCTCGGCGAGGGCGTCACGAAAGTCGCGGACGGCGTCGTCTTTTTGCTGACGGGCGTCGACGAGGATGGCGTGCAGGTGCATGAATTCGGCTCGTCCGAAGGCTATCTTGACGAGAAAATGTATTTTGGCCATCCCGGCTGCGCCGACCCCGGCGACATCATCATCCGCTGCCATGCCGTCATCGCGAAGAACACCGGCATGACGCGCCCCGGTCCGTTTGCCGCGCACAAATGCGAAGACTACATCATCCAAGCCGTGCGCGACGAGCTCAAGAAATATGAAGGCGAGGTCGTGCGCGAGGAACATTGCGAAGACCTGCGCCGCGAAGGCAATCCGCGCGTCGTGCTCGTCAAGGAAATCATGGGCCAAGGCGCGATGCACGACAACGTCATCTGCCCCGTCGAGCCGTGCGGCGTCAAAGGCGGCCAGAAAAACGTCGATTGCGGCAACGTGCCGATCATGCTGACGCCGAACCAAGTCCGCGACGGTTCGATCCACGCGCTGACGTGCATCGGCCCGGCGACGAAGGAAATGACGCGCCACTACATCCGCGAGCCGCTCGTCGAAGGCCTTGCCGCGGACACGGAGCTCGACCTCATCGGTGTCATTTTCGTCGGTTCGCCGCAGGTCAATGACGAAAAAATGTGGGTCAGCGAGCGCCTTGGATCGCTCCTCGAATCGCTGGACATCGACGGCTGTATTATCACGACGGAAGGTTTCGGCAACAACCACATCGACTTCATCCAGCACATCGGCCAGGCCGGCAAGCGCGGCATCCCGGTCGTCGGCGTCTCGTTCTGCGCGTACCAAGGCCAGCTCGTCGTCGGCAACAAATACGCGGACGCGATGGTCGAGGAAAACATGGACGCGGGCGGCTTCGAGAACAACGTCTGCGGCTGCTCCTGCGTCACGAAGGAAGTCGCGACGCGCGCCATCGCCATGCTGAAGAATAAGATGGCCGGCGTCGCTATCAAGCCCGCGCCAAAAAAATGGAACAATGACGTCATCAACGCCAACAACCGCCTGCTCGGCCTCGCGGAGACGAAGCTCGTGGAGAGCGGGACGCTGCATTAAAACACATGGAAGTTGTATTACCTGAATGGTTTCATAGATTGCCGAGAGTCACTTATACAGCAGGCTCTCCCTTTGGGAGAGCTGGCACGCGAAGCGTGACTGAGAGGGTACTAGGGTGCGATAGCCAGACAACTTCCAAGTACTTTCGAAGCAGAAAGTATTGAAAGAACGTTGTGCTATGTAATGTTTTTGGTAAGTGTTTCAAATCGCACCCAAGTACCCTTTCCACCGCTGACGCGGTCCCCCTTTCCCAGAGGGAAAGGCTGCTGGGGTTGAAACGTTCGGCAACAGCCCCATATGAAAGGGAGGCACGCTGATGGAATATCTCATCAACCCAGTTTTGATGGGCGGCACGGTCAAGGAGGTCGCGGATGATCTCGTCAAAGTCCATCTCCATGGCCGCCTTGGCGTGCTTTCCGTGCCGCGCCGCCTCGTCATTGAATCCGGCGCCATCGCGGCGGGGCAGGAGACGAAATTTTTCTTTAGTTATCTCAAGATCGTCCCGCCTGGCTTTGACGACGACGCGGCCGCCATGGATCCGTCGCAGGAGATTTTTCCCGCGCTCCTCCACGGCACGCTGACGGAAGTCAATGACACGGCTGTCAAGGTCGAGATCGCCGGCGGCTACGGCACAATTGCCGTCCCGCGTCGCTGGGTCTTCACCGACGTCGCGCTCGCCGTCGGCGAGACGGCCGAGTTTTACTTCAGCTGCATGCATCTTGTTGCGTGAAGCCTTTTCAAAAGGTATACAGAGCTCAAAAAAGTGACCCTCTCCGACCCCTTCGGGGCCACCTCCCCCAGAGGGGGAGGCTTAGGTTCGAACCCTCAAAGGAGGAAATGATTATGTTGACTACCGTCGAAGGACTCCAATCCGAAATCTTTGTCCCGCTCACGCCGCCGCCCGTGTTCACGGAGCTCAAGAAACCACTCTCTGAATGCAAAGTCGCGTTTATCACGGCCGGTGGTATCCACAAGAAAAGCCAGGTGCCGTTCAATACGTCCGGCGATTTCTCGTACCGCGTCATCGAGTTCGACACGCCATCGAGCGAGCTCATGGTCACGCATGGCGGCTTTGACAACTCCGACATCAACAAGGATGTCAACGCCATGTTCCCGATCGATCGTCTGCATGAACTGGTAAAAGAAGGATTTATCGGTTCGTTGTCGAAAGAAACCTATACGTTCATGGGCGGAGGCGGCAACGTCGAAAAATTCCGGGGCGAAACGGGTCCCACGATCGCGAAGAAGCTCAAAGCGCAGGGCGTCGACATCGTGCTCTGCACGGGCGGCTGCGGCACATGCCATCGCTCGGCGACGATCGTCACGCGCTGCTGCGAAGCCGAGGGCATGAGCTGCTGCGTCATCGCCGCGCTTCCGCCCATCGCCCGCCAGCAAGGCGCGCCGCGCATCACGGCCCCGCACGTCCCCATCGGCTCGAACGCCGGCGAACCGAACAACATCCCCATGCAGACCGCCATCGTCAAAGAATCCCTCGAATGGATCCGCGACTGCCCGAGCTACAATCAGATCAAAGTCTTGCCGTACGAATATCGCCATAACGTGTGAGAAGGGGAAGTAACGACAGACAGCAGCCTCTCCCCCAGGGAGAGGACAGCCGCGGAGCGAAGCGTAGCGGCAGGAGAGGGTCGCTTGCACGGTCTATGAATTTGTAGATTGTTTGATGTCGCCGGTGCGCGCACGTTCCCCAAGCATCGAGTTCGTACGCGCACCCGCGAAAAGTTCATTCGTATGAATTCATCTAACGTACAGGGGACCCTTTCCACCGCTAACGCGGTCCCCCTTCCCCTGAGGGGAAGGCTGCTGTAATTGTTACGTTCGCAACAGATGGAAAGATATTGGTAAATGTGACAGTCAACAAATCGCCGATGCACACGAAAGGAGTCCTGCCGATGAAGAAGATTTCTCCGCCCGGGTCTCTCTGTGTCGCTTGCGCGGGCATCCTCTGGGGCATCATCGGCCTCTTCGTCCGCGCCCTTGGTGACGCGCAGCTCACGTCCATGGACATCGTTGCGGCGCGTGCGATTGTCGCAGCGGGGCTGCTGTTCGTGCTCCTCGCGATCTTCGACCGCAAAAGTTTGCGCTTGCGCCTCCGCGACGTCTGGTGCTTCCTCGGCACGGGGATCGCGAGCATCGTCTTCTTCAACTATTGCTACTTTTCCGCCGTGCAGATGATGTCGCTCGCGAGTGCCGCCGTGCTCATGTACACGGCGCCGGCGTTCGTCATGGTGCTGGCGCGCGCGTGCTTCGGTGAGGCATTCACGCGCAGGAAACTCCTGTCGCTCGTGTTGACGTTTTTCGGCTGCGTGCTTGTGACGGGGGTCGTCGGTAGTGACACGCCGTTATCCTTCGCCGGCATCCTGTTCGGCCTCGGCTCCGGCCTCGGCTATGGGCTCTACACGATCTTCGGCAAGTTCGCGATGGCGCGCGGCTACAGCGCGCCTGCCATCACGTTTTACACATTCCTCGTCGCCGCCATCGCCGCGAGCATGCTGAACGGCACATCGCGCATCATCGTCGCCGCGCAGTCGTCTGCCTTCCCGTACATGCTCGGCCTCGGCGCGCTCTCGACCGTCCTGCCGTTCCTCCTTTACACGCTCGGCCTCCGGACACTCTCCGGCTCGCGCGCCTCGATCCTCGCCTCCATCGAGCCCGTCACCGCCGCCATCCTCGGCATCGTGGCGTACGGCGAAACGATGCAGCCCATGACGTTCGCAGGCGTGATTCTTGTGCTTGTAGGAATTGGCGTCGGCAGTAAGGGGAACTGAAGGCTCTCCCTCTGGGAGAACTGGCGCGCGTAGCGCGACTGAGAGGGTACTTGGGTGCGATAGCCAAACAAGATTCTCATTCTTTCATAGCCATGTCCATATCCGATGTTTCTTCGAGTCCGTCGAGCTCTTGTATTTTCGACACATCCGTCTTCACGATCTGGTCGATGAATTTCCTTGCGGCCGGGGTGAGGGCGGATTTTTCTTTGTAGGCGATGCCGAGCGTGCGATGGAACTCGGGCGCGAGCGGCAGCATGTGGACGAGGTGCGCGAGGTCGAGGACGACGAGGCGCGGCAGGATGCTCATGCCGAGGTGGTTCGCGACCATCGAGACGATGGCGTGGTCGTCCTTCGAAGTGAAGCGGATCGTCGGACGGATTTTCGTCGTGCTCAGCATGTGATGGATGTCGTAGTCCGTGCCGTCGGCGGAGAGGATGAAAGGCTGCGCCGTCATTTTTTCGACGGGGAATGTCTTCATCGAGAGGAACGGCTCTTCGCGCGGCACGACGGCGACGAGCGGGTCGCGCCAGAGCGACAGCCACGCGAGGTTTCCAATCTGCCGGTGACTCAAAATGCCGAAGTCCGCGACGCTTCCGCTCACCCAGCGCACGATGTCATCCGTGCCGCCCTCCATGAGCTCGACCTGGATGCCGGGAAACCTTTTTTGGAAGCCCGCGAGGAAATGCGGCAGCAGCACGCGTGACACGCTCGCGAAGCAGGCGATCGTCAGATGGCCGACGTGCAGGCCTTGGATTTCCGAGACCTGCTGCTCGAGCTGCCGCTGCTGTGCGAGGAGCGCGAGCACGTGCGGCAGGATCGTCCGCCCCGACGACGTGAGCTCGACGCCGTTCTTCTGCCGCACGAAGAGCGGGAAGCCAAGCTCTTGTTCCAAAAGGCGCAGCGTCCGGCTGACCGCCGGCTGCGTGTATCCCATGCGATCCGCCGTCTTCGTGAAATTCCCCGTCTTCGCCGCATCCGCAAAAATCTCGTACTTCGTCAGTTCCATGCAGGCTTCACCTCAAAATTGATTGCAACAAGCAACAAAAAAGACTGCCACGCCGAATGGCGCGACAGTCTTCGTTGACTTCAGAGCTATTGTGCTTATTATAGTGGAAATGACACGAGGATACCATTATAAAACGAAAAAAATAGCACGCGGTTCGTGCGCGCAAAACGCTTCAAAATGGTCGCGCACATCAAAATATGACATCTGTCATATTTTCCGTTCGAAAGATGTGACATCCTTCCGCTGACTTTGATGGACTTTGGTGATAATATACGGATTGTAATCATTCCAAAGCGGATAGCTCCATTTCACACACAAGCGCGTCGAAAGACGAAAGGAGAACACACATCATGGAAATCGCATTCTGCCGCATCGATGATCGTCTGATTCATGGCCAGGTCGCCACGGTCTGGTCGAAGATCACGGGCTGCAACCGCATCATGTGCTGCAACGACGATGTCGCGAAGGACACGCTGCGCAAAAAGCTGCTGCTCCAGGTCACGCCGCCGGGCCTCAAGGCGTATGTCATCCCGGTCGAGAAGGCTTGTGAAGCGTACAAGAATCCGAAATATGCGCCGTTCAAGACGCTGTTCCTCTTCACGAACCCGGGCGACGTCGTCCGCGCTGTGAAGGGCGGTATCCCGTTCACGTCCGTCAACCTCGGCGGCATGACGTACAAGGACGGCGACACGCTGATCTCGCAGGCCGTCGCCGTCAATAAAGAAGACGTCGCGGCGATCAAAGAGCTCCATGACATGGGCATCGAGGTCGAGATCCGCAAGCTCGCGACGGAGCAGAAGATGGACGCCATGAAAGTCCTGCAGGAAAAAGGCCTGCTCTAATACATTTCGCGTTTCTAGACGCGCCGCGCCTCGTGCGCGGACGGAATTTTTCATACGTATCAGGGGAAGTCACATAGGAAAACTACATAGGGGGATAAAAGAAAATGACATCGATTCAATTCATTCTCCTCGTGCTCGTCGCAGCTGTCGCGGGCATGGGGTCGGTGCTCGATGAGTGCCAGTTCCATCGTCCGCTCGTCGCCTGCACGCTCGTCGGCCTCGTCCTCGGCGACATGACGACGGGCATCATCCTCGGCGGCACGCTCGAGATGCTCGCCCTCGGCTGGATGAACGTCGGCGCGGCCATGGCTCCTGACGCGGCGCTCGCGTCCGTCATCTCGGCCATCCTCGTCATCGTCGGCCATCAGAGCATCGGCGCCGGCATCGCCATCGCCGTCCCGCTCGCAGCGGCCGGCCAGGTGCTCACGATCTTCGTCCGCACGATCACGGTCTTCTTCCAGCATCTCGCCGATAAGCTCGCGCTCCAGGGCAATGGCTTCGGCGTCGAGATGTGCCACGTCGGCGGCCTGCTGCTGCAGGGCATCCGCGTCGCCGTCCCGGCCGCGCTCGTCGGTGCCATCGCCGGCACGGACACGGTCAACGCCATGCTCGCTTCCATTCCGGAAGTCATCACGCGCGGCCTTCAGGTCTCCGGCGGCTTCATCGTCGTCGTCGGTTATGCGATGGTCATCAACATGATGAACGCGAAAGCGCTCATGCCGTTCTTCTTCCTCGGTTTCCTCATCGCCGTCTTCACGAACGTCAACCTCATCGGCTTTGGCGCCATCGGCCTCATCTGCGCCTACTTCCACATCAAGGGCCTGCAGCGTGACCTCGCCGCGCAGGAAGCAGCGGCTTCGGGCGCTGGCGGCCACACGGGCGATGCGCTCGATGACATCGACGATTCGGATCTGATGTAATCAAGGGGGAATCGAAAATCATGGAAAAGAAACTCAGCAAGAAAGACCTCATCAATATTTTCATCCGCTCGAACTTCCTCCTCGGGTCGTTCAACTTCGAGCGCATGCAGGCCATCGGCTTCTGCGTCGCGCTGATGCCGGCGCTCCGCAAGCTCTACTCGGGCGAAGAATACGCACAGGCGATGAAGCGCCATCTCGAATTCTTCAACACGCAGCCGTTCCTCGCGACGCCGATCATGGGCATCACGGCCGCCATGGAAGAGAAAAAAGCGAACGGCGCGGACATCGAGGACGCGACGATCTCCGGCGTCAAAGTCGGCCTCATGGGCCCTCTCGCCGGCGTCGGCGACCCGATTTTCTGGGGCACGCTCCGTCCGGTGCTCGCAGCGCTCGGCGCTGGCATCGCCATCACGGGCAGCATCATGGGCCCCTTGCTGTTCTTCGTCGTCTTCAATGCCATCCGCCTCGCCACGAACTGGTACGGCGTCATGTACGGCTATGACAAAGGCACGGAGCTCGTCGATGAGATGGGCGGCAACAAGATGCGCTACCTCACGGAAGGTTCTTCCGTCCTCGGTCTTCTCGTCATGGGCGCCCTCGTCGCGAAATGGACGACGGTCAACATGCCGCTCGTGCTATCTTCGTACACGAACAGCGCTGGCGAGCAGGTCACGACGACGGTGCAGACGATCCTCGACAGCCTCATGCCGGGCGTCGTGCCTCTCCTCATGACTTTTGCGTGCATGGCGCTCCTGAAGAAAGGCGTCAACCCGCTCGTCATCATCCTCGGCCTCTTCGCCATCGGCATCGTCGGCTACGCGATCGGCCTGTTCGCTTGACGGATAACATCATAGCATTTCCCGGAAAATTATCATTTTCCCTCCGCGTCCTCGCAGAAGGCCCAATTTCTGCGAGGACGTTTTTTTGTCTGCGGCAAAGGGATTGCAAGCCGCAGGGAAACCGTGTATCATAAAATCGTTCTACGCCTCCCCTTTGGGGGAGGTGGCCCCGAAGGGGTCGGAGAGGGTTCGATCGCAGTTACAGCCGTCTGACCCTCTCCGCCTCGCATTCGCTCGGCACCTCCCCCAGAGGGGGAGGCGGAATTTGGTGGCAGGAAGGAAGTTCATTCATGTCGGAAATGGTACAGGGCAACAAGGATTGGCGCGTCGTGCTGGCGATCCTCGTCTGCAACATCCTCTTCATGTCTGCGAGCTACACGATGATCATCCCGTTTCTGCCGCTGTACCTCGGAAGCGAGCTCGGTGCGGCGCCGGAGGTCGTGAACCTCTGGTCTGGCGCCGTGTTCTCCGCGTCGTTTCTCGTCTCGGCTTTTACCGCGCCGATCTGGGGGCGCATGGCGGACACGCGCGGCAAGCGCCTCATGGCGATGCGTGCGAGCTTCCTCCTCGCCATCAGCTATTTCCTCGGCGGCATCGTCGAGACGCCCATGGAGCTCGTCGGCATGCGGATGTTCCAGGGCTTCGCGTCCGGGCTCTGGCCGATGGATCTCGCGATCATGACGCTCTACGCACCACCGAAAAAGCTCGGCATGTGCCTCGGCCTCATGCAGGGCGTGATGACGGCTGGCGGCGTCGTGGGGCCGCTGTTCGGCGGCGTGCTCGCGACGGCCGTCGGCATGCGGATGTCGTTCTTCGTCGCGGCCGGAGCGCTGTTCGCGAATTTCCTGATGTTCACGTTCCTCATCAAAGAGCCGCCGGCATCTGTGAAGGCGATGGCGGAGCGTCGGCGGCAAAAGGCAAGCGGTGCAGAAGAAAAGACCGGCATCTGGACGACGCCGATCCTCCGGAATATGCTGCTGACGGGCACGCTCACGGCCATGATCATGATGATCCTCCAGCCGATCCTCACGACGTACATCAAAGCGCTCGCCGGCGACCTCCCGAACATCGTCTTCGTCGCCGGCCTCGTCTTTTCGCTCGGCGGCATCGCGGGCGCGATCGCCGCGCCGCTCTGGGGCAAGCTCGGTGCGGCTCGTGGCTATTTCCGCGTCATGACGCTGACGATGCTCTGCGCAGGCCTCGGCCTCATCGTGCAGGGCGCTCCCGACACGCTCGTGCCGTTCGCCGTCATGCAATTCACGTGCGGCCTGTTCCTCTCGGGCATCCAGCCGTCCATCAATGCCGTGCTCGCCGAGCAATCGACGGCAGCGATCAAAGGCCGCATCTTCGGCTACCTCTTCTCGTCCCAGCAAGTCGGCTCGATGGCCGGCCCGATCCTCGGCGGCGCCGTCGCGACGTTCATCGGTATGCACGCGGTCTTCTACGTCGCGGGCGCGATCATGATCGTGCTCGGCTTCGCCGTGTGGCAGAAATATGGGCGGGCGGCGTGAAGCATCGGGCACATCATATTTGGACGGTAGTACAAAAACATCGTACTACCGTCCTATTTTTCTCTGGACAAGAAGGAGGTCAGACTTTATAATAAGAATGAGAATAAGTTTCAATTGATAAAACTCCAGAGGTGTTCATCATGCATCATCCGCCGAAACGCCCTTCCTGGTATGAGAATCCCACCATCATGCGCATCGTCATTTTCTGCGTGGCGCTCGCGTCGTCGATTCTCTTGCTTGCCGCGTATTTCCATGGCCCGATCGCTTCGGCAGCCGAGGCGGAGCGTCCCGCCCTGCGCATCGGCATCCTGCGTCCGAGTGGCATCGGCGCGCTTTCGGACAGCCTCGCACACAGCCAAGCGCTCGGCCTCACGGAGCTCTCGAAATATACGGACTGGGACTACGAACCCGTGCCAGTCACGATGGAGGATGCGGCTGCACGCTTGGCAAGCGGCGACATCGATCTCTTGCTCCCCGCGCCGCCGAGTCTCGCGGCGGATTCTGCCTTTGCCGTGACGCGGCCGCTGGCTCTTCGCGATATCCTTGCACTCTATGGTCGCAAGGGCGAGACGCGCTACGCAGAGCATGATTTGCGCACGCTTGGCGCTGCGCGCGTCGGCGTGCCGGACGGGCGGCCGGATCTCACGGCGCCGTTCGCCGCGTTCTGCGCGCGCAACGGTCTCGCGCTGACGGCGGTGCCATTTGCAGAGGCCACGGCGGCGCATGCGGCGCTCGCGGACGGCAGCATTGACCTCCTGCTCGACACGGCGGCGGGTGCAGGGGATGACGAAGCGTTCGTGCTCGCGTTCGACTCTGTGCCCGTCTCCATCCTCGGACGCGCCGACCGCCTCGATCTCATCCACGGCATCGACAACGCATCCTTTGCGCTCACGCAGGAAAATCCGCTGTACGCTCCGCACATCACGGAGCGTTTCCTGCGCAAGACGCGCCACCTCACGCTTCACTTCACGCCGGAGGAACGCGCGTTCATCGAAAACCTCGGCACGCTGACGGTCGTCCTCTCGGATGACGATCCCGATGATGCGCTGCATGAGGATTTGCTGGGCATCCTCGCCCGCGACACGGGACTGACGCTCGCGTTCCAGCACGTGGACAGCCGCGAGGAAGCCCTCGTCCTGCTCGAGCAGGGCACGGCGGACCTCCTGCCGGACCTCTACTCGCGCAGCTCTGATACGCACGCGTTTTATTATACGAATCCCATCGAGAGCGAGCCGTTCGTGCTCATCGGGCGCGAGGGACAGGCCATGCCGAAGGGCGGCGTGATCGCCTTGCCGACGAAAGATGACACGTTTGAGGCGGCCGCGCAGGAACTGTTCCCCGGCTGGACGCTCTTGCCGTGCAAGAACGAACAGTATGCGCTCGCCGCCGTCGCAAGCGGCCGTGCCGACCTCGCGTTCGCCGCGGTGCATTCCCTCGAAGCCTCGCGCAACCTGCTGCTTTATCCGAAGCTCGCGCCTGTCACGGACACCGCGCGCTACACGATGAACACGAGCCTTGCCATCGCGAGCCAGCGCGGCCGCATGCTCCAGTCCGTGCTGAACAAGGCGATCCTGCGCCTCGACCCGCAGGAAAAGGAACAACTCGCCCTGCGCTATGAACTCGCGCAGCCGCAGCGCTTTTCGTTTGCGTATCTCTTTGCCTTTTATCCGCTGCAGACGCTCATCGGCGCGACGATCCTCATCACGCTCCTCGTCCTCTGGCGCGAAGAACGCCGCCGTCGTCGTCGCAAGGAACAGGAAGCTGTCGCACGCGAAAACTTCCATTATCAATCAGCCATCGACACGTACAAGCACCAGGCCGACACCGACGCGCTGACCGGCACGTGCAACAAGGCGGCCGCACAGCGCATCGTCACGAAATTCCTCGCGGAAGCGCCGGCACCTGGACACTGCCATGCATTCTTCATCTGCGACCTCGATCATTTCAAAGACGCGAACGATCTCTGTGGCCATGCATTCGGCGATGAAATCCTCAAGGCATTCGCTGGTGGCCTGCGCAAGCTTGTGAGGAGCTGCGATCTCATTGGGCGCTTTGGCGGCGACGAATTCGTGCTGTTCCTGCCGAATGCCGAGCAGCATATGCTTCCCGAGCTCGCCAGCCTCATCAACGCCATGGCGCACCGCATTGACGAACGTGAGCGCGCGACAGATCCGAAGGTCGCGGCGCATCCCGAGCGTCCCGTCCTTTCCGTCAGCATCGGCATCGCCGTCGCCGAAAGCGCAGAAATGGATTACGAAAAACTCTTCCGCCAAGCGGATCATGCGCTCTACGATGTCAAAGAGCACGGTCGCAACGGATATCATATCTACGGCGAAGAGAGCGTGCACCGCGTCGAACTGGCAACCGAAAGAAAAGCTTGAATCCAATGAAATCCAAAACGGCAAACGAGGAGCTACCCGCTGGGGAAGCTCCTCGTTTGCCGTCTTGTTCTGTATATCGTGCTTTTACAGCCGGAACTTTTCAATCTCCGCTTGCAGGTTCGCTGCGAGTTTTGCGAGGCTGCCGCTCGCGGTCGCGATTTCGTGCATGGAAGCTGTCTGCTCTTCCGTGGCGGCGGAGACGGACTGCGCTTCGTCGGAGTTCTTGCGGCCCGTGGCGCTGATGTCCTGGCTGGACGATAGCATGGCTTCGTTCTGCGTTTCCATCTGGCGGATGGCGTCAGCGACAGCGCCAATCCCAGTCACGAGTTCGTCGATGGTCGTGACCATCTTCTCGAAGACTTCGTCGGCATCGTGGACGGTCTGGATGCCGGCGCGGATGGACTCGGCGCCTTCGTTGCAGGCCGTGACGGTCGCTTCCATGTCCGTGTGGTTGCTCGCGACCATCTGCGCGATCTGCTGCGAGGCTTGGTTCGACGACTCGGCGAGCTTGCGGACTTCGTCGGCGACGACGGCGAAACCGCGGCCGGCTTCGCCTGCACGCGCGGCTTCGATGGCGGCGTTGAGCGCGAGGAGGTTCGTCTGCTCCGTGATCTCGGAGATGACGTCGACCATCTGCGAAATCTTCTGGCCGCTTTCGCTGAGCTTGCCGATGGACGACTGGATGCTTTCCGTGCTTTTCGTGATATTGTTCATCTGCTCGACGGCCAGGTTGATGGAGCCGCGGCCGGCCGTGACCTGGTCCTTGACGCCCTGCGCGGACGCGACGATGCGCGCCGTCTGCGCGCCAACGTCTTTCGACTGCTGCGTGACGCCCGCGGCACTTTCCTGGATGTGCTGCGAGGCCGTCGCCTGGTCTTCGACGCCGCCAGCGATGTTCGTGATGGACTCGGCGACTTGGTTCGAGGCCTGCGCGCTCTGCTCGGAGCTCGCCGTGAGCTCTTCGCTCGCCGCCGCGACCTGCTGCGCCTGGTCTTGGACGCTCAAGAGCAGATTGTGCAGCTGCTGGCGCATCTGCGTGAAGCCGTCCGCGAGCTGGCCGATTTCGTCGGCGGACGTGATGCCGAGTTCCTTGTCGCGCAGGTCGCCGCCATTGATGCGGCGGCACTCGGCGAGTAGGACCCCGAGCGGCGCGCACATGCGCTGCGAGAAGACGGTGATGATGGCGACGGCGAGCACGAGGACGATGAGCGCGATGACGGCCATCGTCACGAGCAACTGGTGTGCGGGCGCGGCGACTTCGCTCGTGGGCGCGGCGGAAATGACGCACCACTGCGTCCCCTCGACGTCAAACGGCGTCGCGACGGAGAAGAACGCCGTGCCGTCCGGCATTTTCCACGTGCCGGAGGCTTGCGCATTTGAGCTCATCGCGTCGGCGAAGAGCTTGTTGAGTGCCGGGTCGATCGGCTCGTCGTTGAACTGCGGGATCGTCGGCTGGGAGATGTTCATGACGCCGACGAGGTCCGGCACTTTGTTGTAGCCGATGACCATGCCGTCCGTGTCCGTGATGTACGTGTAGCCGGTGTCGAAAAATTTCACTTGGTCGGACTCGGCGGCGATTTCGTCGAGCGGCAAGGTCGCGAGCAGGAGGCCGGCGACCTTGCCGTCCGCGCCTTTGACCGGCTGGACGAGGATCGTCGTCATTTTCTTCGTCGTCTCGCCCATGAAAGGTTTCGCGACGACAGGCTGGCCGGAGGCGACCGCGTCTTTGAAGTAGGCACGGTCGCCGCGCTGCAGGTGCTTGCCCTGGTAGTCGACGCAGTCGCCGTCAAGCTTTGCGAACAGCACTTTCGTGTATGCCTTGTCATCGCTCTTCAGCTGGGCGAGCGCGGCGACGATGGCCTGCTCGTCGCCCGAGAGGAAGACATTGTCATGGCTGCCGGAGCGCAGGGGCAGCATGGCGCTGTGGATTTCCGACTGGATCGTCTTCGCTGTCTGCAGGCCGACCGTGCGCGCAATCGTGTCGGCGTCGTGATCGAGCGCCGCGCCCGCGCGGTAGTAGCTGAAGCCCGCCATGGCGACGAAACTGATGATGAAGAGCGGCAGGAGGACGACGAGGAACTTCGTCCGGATGTTTTGGAACTGCATCGATGAGACTCCTTTCTGGATGCAAACGGCTGCACAAAGAAAGCGGCGCTCCCGAGGGAACGCCGCAGGTCCGAATCTGTTTCAAAATCTGTGTTTCATTTGAAAGAAAACGCTTCCCTTGTGCTTTTCTGTCTGATATTCTAGCACGGTGATGGTGAGATTGCAAGTCATTTTCAGAGGCAAAAGTCCTTGCGGATCGTGGGGAAGGGACGAATGGGCGCGACGGGCGTCGTGTGCTCGCCGAGGATTTTCTCCATCCAGACCATGTCGTACCAGCGGCCGAACTTGTAGCCGCTGTCATGGAACGTGCCGACCGGCTTGTAGCCGAGGTGCGCGTGGAAGTCCACGCTGGCATGCGTGAGGTACTCGTCGTCCGCACCTTTCGGCACGGCGATGCAGGCGTTGAGGTTCAAGATGCCCTGCGCTTTGAGGATGTCCTCGAGCTTGTGATAAAGCATGCCGCCAAGCCCCTTGCCGCGCGCATCCATGCGCAGATAGATCGTCGTTTCCGCCGACCAGTCATAGGCGGCGCGGCCGACGAAGGGATGTGCATAGGCGAAGCCGAGGAGTTCTTTTTCTTGTTCCACGACAAGGTAGGGATAGCGCTGTACGATTTCATCGCGCCGCCGCAGCATCGCCGTCGCCGTCGGAGGGGCCGTCTCAAACGAGATCGCCGTTTTTTCGACATATGGCGCATAGATTTCCATGAGCTGCCGCGCGTCCTGCGGGAGGGCGAGGCGGATATTTGGTTCGGACATGAAGAGCTGCCTCCTTATTTTCGTTCTTCTGCGGCAAACGCCTGAACTTTTTCCAACGGCCACTTGCTGAATTTCGCGATCTTTCCAAAATCCATGCCGTCATTCAACATGTCGCGCACCATTTCCGCTGTCCGCTCTTCACGGCCTTCCTCACGGCCTTCCTCACGGCCTTCCTTACGGCCTTTTTTGCGGCCCTCTTCAAGCCCCTCTTCATGAGCAATCTGCCGACTGGTTAAGATATCTGTATTATAATCCCAGATGGCAGACTCCCGCTGGAGATACTGTCGATAGGCAGTTTCATCCATGATGAATTCATTCGATGCTTCAATCGCAGCTCCGATTTCCGGTGTTGCCATAGCCAGTTCCTCCTTTTCTAAGGGATCAAGCTTGTTCGCAAAATATGCGAGCCAGCGCTCCATGCGATTCATTTCTTTGATGGGCTTGTTTCTGTATTTCGGGATTTCAAGGAAATCCATCTCCAAATCGTCCGTCAGCTTGTGTCCTGTCTCTGGATTGTAGAGGCCATAGCGCGAGAACGGATCTGGCTGCGGTAAGAACGAATAACGCAAGATGTTGATGGCGATGGCGGGCTTCATCCGAAGATAATTTTCGCCGCTCTTGAGCCCTTCGAAATGCAGATACATTTGCGCCCAATAGAACAACGAACGCTTTTCCATGTTCATGTGGTTGAACACTTGCATCTCGAGGTCGATGCGTGTTTTGTCATTGAGCACGGCAAACACATCCAGGCGTCCTTGTTTGTCATCTTCCTTCGTCGGAACAAATTCGACATTCCGGAACGACAAGTCAACGAAAGCGTCTTTGCCTGTACGACCGAGCATGTCATTGATACATGTCAGCGTGATATGCTTGCGTTCTTCTCGCCCAAATACAAATTTGAACATCAGATCGTTTGTCGGATCATACGGTGGAATTTTCTTCATATTGGGCTCCTTTCTTTGTCAACTGGAACATTGCCGCGCCGAGCACGCCCGCGAGGACGGACGAGATCAAAATGCTGAGCTTGGCTGCGGCGAGCGTAGATTCGTCAGGGAACGCGAGCGTGGCGATGAAGATGCTCATGGTGAAGCCGATGCCGCCGAGCGCGCCGGCGGAGAGCGCTTCCATGGGCTTGGCATTTCCCGGGAGCGGGGCACCGGTGAATTTCGTGAGCAGGCGCACGCTGCCGTAGATGCCAAGCGGCTTGCCGACGATGAGGCCGGCGGCGATGCCGAGGAAGAGCGGCGATGAGACATCGAGGTTCGCGCCCGCGACGTTCACGCCGGCGTTCGCGAGTGCGAAGATCGGCATGATGACGTACGCCGACCAGGGTTCGAGCGCTGTCTCGAGCTTGTGAAGGAGCGATCCGTGATGGCCGTGCATCGGATGTGCGGCGTCGTGGAGCACGTCATCATCGAGCGCGGCTGTCGCGGGAATCGCCGTGCCGAGCAGCACGCCCGCGATTGTCGGGTGGATGCCCGAGGCGAGGAAGGCGAGCCAGGCGCCGAGGCCGCACGCGAGATAGGCGGGCAGAAATTGCACGCGGAATTTGTTCAAGACAAACGCGCCTGCGATGCACGCGAGGCCGGCGCCGAGCGCGACGAGCGACACGTCACTGCTGTAAAAGAGCGCGATGACGACGATGGCGCCGAGATCATCGACGATGGCGAGCGCCGTGAGGAAGACGACGAGGCCGACGGGTGCGTGGCCGGCGGCGAGCGTCATGATGCCGAGCGCAAAGGCGATGTCCGTCGCCATCGGGATGCCCCAGCCGCCGGCGGTCGGGGCACCGAGGTTCATGAGCGAGTAGAGAAGCGCCGGCATGATCATGCCGCCGAGCGCCGCGCAGACGGGGAGCAGCATCGCGGACTTCGTGCGCAGTTCCCCGTAGAGGAACTCGCGCTTGATCTCAAGGCCGATGACGAAAAAGAACACGGTCATGAGCCCGTCATTCACCCAATGCGCGAGGCTCATCTCGAGACGGAAATCGCCTGTGCCGATGCCGAGCGGCGTGTGGAGGAGATGATCATACGCCGCGCCGAGCGGCGAGTTTGCGAGCACGAGCGCGACAATGGCGCTCGCGAGCAAGATCACGCCGCTTCCGGCCTCCCACGTGAGGAACGATTCGAACGGCGTCATGAGTTTGCGGAGTTTGTGCTTCATGATGGTGCGCCTCCCTTCAGCGTAGTTCTGCTTCTATTGTAAGATGATTCCATCTTTTTCGCAACCGGTGCGGAGGGGAACTCGCGTTTCAAAAACGCGATGAGCGTGCGCTGGTCTTGCGTGACCTGGCGGCCCGTCTTCGTGAAGATGGCCGGGTGCTGCACGAGGCCGTCGATGGGGATGGCGGCGAGGGCGCTCTCGGGGAGCGTGCCGCCGCTCGTGACGATGCCGCAGGCAATGCCGCGCGTCACGAGGTTCCAGATGGTCGCAAGGTGCGGCGTGTAGTGGAGGATGCGCGGCGTGAGGTGTTCGCGCGCACAGCGGTTCTCAATCTGGCGCGTGATGAGCGAGCCGTCATTCAGCAGTACGAGCGGCTCGGCTATGGCCTCGGCGAACGGCACGTGCGTGCGCGCGGCGAGCGGATGATCGCGCCGCACGCAGAGGCAGAATGGCCAGTCGGGCAGGCGGCGCACGGTGAGGCCGTGCCGGTGTTCGCCATCGTGCACGACGGCGACGTCGGCTTCTTCACGCTCAACGAGGTCGAGGGCGTCGACGCCGGTCGTCTCGACGATTTCGAGCCGGATCTCGGGATGAGTGGCGCGGAATTTGCCGAGCACGAGTGGCAGCAGGATTGTGCCGACGAACATCGGCACGGCGAAGCGCAAGTCTTGGTGCCGCCGCGCGAGTTCGGCGACACGGCTGTCGAAGCGCGCGACGTGCTTCAGCATCTGCGTGACCTCGGCAAAGAGTGCTTGCCCGTCCACGGTCAATTCGATGTTGCGTCCGACGTGGCGGAAAAGATTCAGTCCCGTCTCGCTTTCGAGCGCCTGCATCGCGAGGCTCAGCGTCGGCTGCGCGATGTGGAGCTCCGCCGCCGCGCGCGTGATGCTCTGATGGCGTGCGACCGCTTCATAGTACATCATCTGTTGGATCGTCATGTGCGTGGCCTCCTTTTTGCTCCCAGTATAAACGATGTATCTGAAAATAGATAGTCTGTGACAATGAATAGATTGCGAAGCAGTATTTTTCTTTCGCACCGTGATGCGCTATCATACAGTCAGAAAGAAAAAACGAAGCGCCTGCATCGGATGGTGATGAGGCGCAGGATGCAAACGATATAGGAGGAACCGAAAATGAAAACGACGATGCAAGCAGCACTCCCGATGAACGCGATGAACACGATGGAATTCACGGACGTGATGCCGCGCCAGACGCTCATGGGGCGCCTCGCGGCCTGGGCGGCAGAGCTCATGCAGACCGCGCACGCGGACGTCCGCCGCTACGAGGCTGCCTGCGCCGCGCTCGGCAAGGGCACGAACCCGCTCGAAGACGAACATGACGAGGATCGTGCCCTGCGCTCGATGCTCTACGGCAAATATTTCATGGACAGCGTCGAGATGAAATGAAGATAACATGACGAAACGCCTCCTGCGGATTTTCGCAGGAGGCGTTCATGTGCTTGCATCATTTTGTCCCTTCGATATATGGCTGAGTTTACATCTGAAATAATTCTGCGTGGCTGCCCGTGTCGATCATCGTCATCGTCACGATATCGTCTTCAACGAGATAGATGAGTAGCCAGTCAGGACGGATATGACATTCATGGAAACCTTCAAGTTTTCCTTTGAACATGTGATCGTGATACTTTTCCGGCAACGTTTCCCCGCGTCGTAGCATCCCCATCACGTCATTGAGCAATGCCATGTCATATCCGCGTTTCTGGCATCGACGATAACTTTTTTTGAAGGCGTGCGTGTATTTGAGGCGATACATCAATCTTCCTCCAGCGCGGCGATGAAGCTTTCCATATCGTCATACGCTTTTACGTTCGGGTCGCGCGAGATCGCTTTCGCCTCGCGCATGGCGGCGAGCGTTTCTTCACGGAAGCGTGGGCGCTCGACGGGGAACGGCAGGCCGTCGTGCAGGAGGCACTGGCGCAGGAAAATATTGACCGCGCCGGACATATCCATGCCGAGTTCGTGGAAAAGCTCGGACACTTGTTCTTTCACGTCGGCATCAATGCGGATTTGCGTGGGAATTGTAGACATGGCAATCATCTCCTTTCTTTCAATTTAATACGTTTCGTTTACATTGTCAATTAAATTTATGCATCATAAACAAAAACAGCTGTGTATAGGAAAACTTTCCAGATACACAGCTGTTCGTGTTATGCGATGGTTTCCACGCGCGGTTTTGCGCCGCCTTCGATGCATTCTTTTGTGATGATGACCTTGCGCTTGTCTTCGGACTGCGGGATGTCGTACATGATGTCGAGCATGACGTCCTCGATGATGCCTTTGAGGCTGCGGGCGCCGGTCTTGCGCTCGATGGCTTTCTGCGCAACGGCGCGCAGCGCGTCTTCTTCGAAGGCGAGCGTGACGCCGTCCATCGCGAGCAGCTTTTCATACTGCTTGACGGGCGCGTTCTTCGGCTCCGTGAGGATGCGCAGGAGCGCGTCTTCGTCGAGCGTCTCGAGCGTGCAGATGACGGGCAGGCGGCCGATGATCTCGGGGATGATGCCGTACTCCATGAGGTCTTCCGGGCGCACCTGATGGATGAGCTCGTCGAACTTCGGCTGCTCGTCCTTGCCTTGCACTTCGGCGCCGAAGCCGATCGTGCTCGACTTCGAGATGCGCTTGGCGATGACCTTGTCGATGCCGACGAAGGCGCCGCCGACGATGAAAAGGATATTTTTCGTATCGACTTTGATCGTCGGTGCCTCCGGGTGCTTGCGCTGGCCGCGCTGCGTGAATTCGACGACGCTGCCCTCGAGCATCTTGAGGAGCGCCTGCTGCACGCCCTCGTGGCCGGGGTCGGCCGTGATGGAGTTGTTCGCGCCGCTCTTTCGGGCGATCTTGTCGAATTCGTCGAGGTAGATGATGCCGTGCTCGGCCTTTTCGACGTCCTTGTCCGCTGCGTAGTACAGGTTGCGCACGGCGACCTCGACGTCGGCGCCGACGAAGCCGGCCTCCGTGAGGCTCGACGCGTCCGTCACGGCAAACGGGATGTCGAGAAGTTTGGAAAGGTGAGATAGCAGCGCCGTCTTGCCGCAGCCCGACGGGCCGAGCATGATGACGTTCGACTTCTCGATCTCGGAGCCGTCCTCGTGCTCGTAGCCGTACTTCATGCGCTTGTAATGGTTGTAGACCGCGACGGAGAGGATTTTCTTCGCGTGATCCTGGTTGATGATGTACTCATCGAGGTACTGCTTGATGATGTGCGGCTTGTTCTTTTTGAGGAGCTCGTCGAGCTGGTCGGCGAAGACGTGCCGCTCCGCGTGCTCGGCGGCCGCGTCGTGCTCGTCGAGGAAGCGGTTGATCTCGCGGATGCAGTTCTTGCAGAGCGCGAAGCCCGTGTTCGGGTCGTAGATCGGCATGTCGTACTGGTCATGCACCGTGATGACGCGCTTGCAGAAGCTGCACTGGTGCTGGATGGGTTGTGCCATTATGGAATCGTCCTTTCCGGATGCGGCAAAATATCAAAAGTTGCATTCCCTATCATTACATATCTGGGAGAAAAGTGCAACTATTTTTCCGCGCCTCCGAGCAAAGCTTCGATTTTCGCCAGGCGCGTGTCGATCTTTGCGTTCAGCGCGTCGCGGCGTTCGTGGAAGGCTCGGATCGTCTCGGCGGGCGAAAGGATTTCCTCTTCGACCGTCGGATAGCCGCAGAGGTCGAGATTCCAGCCGCCGTCCTCGATTTGCTGGCGCGTGTAGACGTTCGCTTGGAATGCGCCTTCCACATCCGCATCGGGGATGACGGTGCGATTCTGCCACCACGCGTCGCACGGCGCGAAGTGCGCGCGCTGCATAGGCTTCGTCTTGCTGAAATGCTTGTAGCCCTCCGGCATGTCGAGGCGGTAGAACCACGTCTCTTTTGTCGGCTCCGTCTTGTCGAAGAACAGCAGGTTCGTCGAGATGCTCGTGTACGGCGCGAAGACGCTCGCGGGCAGGCGGATGACGGTGTGGAGGTTGCATTCATCGAGCAGCTTCTTCTTGATGTTGACTTTCGTGTTGTCGTTGCCAAAAAGAAATCCGTCCGGCAGGACGACGGCGGCGCGGCCGTTTTGCTTCAAACGATAAAGGATGAGCACGAGGAAGAGGTCGGCCGTCTCCGAGTCGCGCAAGTCCTCGGGAAAATGTCCTTGCACGTCCGGCTTTTCATGGCCGCCGTACGGCGGATTCATGAGGATCTTGTCAAAGGCATCCGCCTCGGTGTAGTCGAGCACGTTGTTCGTCAGCGCGTTGCCGTGGACGATCTGCGGCGCGTCGATGCCGTGCAGCAGCATGTTCGTGATGGCGAGCATGTACGGGAATTGTTTCTTTTCAATGCCAAAGGTCGACTGCCCGATGGCCTCGATGGTCGCGGCGGTCTGCTCCTGCGTCTGGAGCTTTTTGAGCCAGCTCACGAGGAAGCCGCCCGTGCCGCAGGCAAAGTCGGCGACCTTTTCGGAGGCCTTCGGCTCGATGTGGTCGGCCATGAAGTCGGTGACGGCGCGCGGCGTGTAGAACTCGCCGGCACTGCCGGCGCTTTGCAGCTCGCGCAGGATGTTTTCGTAGATGTCGCCGAGCGCGTGGATTTCGTCGTAGTCTTCGAGGTCGATGCTGTCGATGACGTTCACGACTTGCCGCAGCAGCACGCCGTCTTTCATGTACTGGTTCGCCTCGGCGAACATCGTCGGCACGATGGCCTGGCGGACGGGCGTCTCCTTCGTCACGGGGAGCGTCCGCAGCGTCGGGAACAGCGTGTCGTTCACGAACGCGAGGAGCTCGTCGCCCGTCATCGCGCCGCCTTTGCCATCGTCGTGCGCCCACGCGTCCCAGCGGCAGTTTACCGGCAGGATGGATTGATAGTCCTCTTCTTCGAGGTCCCACGTCTCTTCCTTCGCGGCGTAAACTTTGAGGAAGAGGATCCAGATGATTTGCTCGATGCGCTGCGCGTCGCCGTTGATGCCAGCATCATTTCGCATGATGTCGCGGAGGCTTTTGATGAGGCTGGAAAGATTTGTCATAGCGTGTTATCCAATCTTGTAGAGTTCGTCTTCGAGCGAGTTCAATGCGTCACGGAAGGCTTGCTTCCCGCCAAACGATTTTACGATTTTGGGAAGTGCGCCAAATCGTTCAAAATCTTTGAGCTTGAACACCGTCGTGGATTCGATTTCTTCAATGCCGTAATTCTGGTAGCGGTCGAGCAAGAGGTCGAGCACGGCGCGTGCGTCGCCGCTGTAGCGGTGGAGGAAATCCCGCTTCTTCACGCCCTCGGCGCGTTCGCGGCGCGTGAGCGGCTTTTGATCGTAGGCGACGTGGCAGAGAAAATCAAAGTCGTCGACATCCGCCATCTTCATGTCGCTCTTCAGCGCGTCGAGGTCGATGCCGTGTTTCTTGAGCGCGTCGGCGATGACGCGCTTTTTCGCGCTCGCTGTCCATGTGCGGATGAAGGCCGCGAGGTCGCCGTAGTCGCCGCGCACGTTTTCGCGCGTGTAGTCGATGATGTTTTCCTGGCGCAAGAGCTTTCCGTCCGTGTCGTAGATGGCGACGGACTCATGCGTGATGCGCACGCGGCAGCCGTTTGCATCGACGTAGGGCTTCGGCGCGGGCTCATGGACGGCGTCGCCGCCGGACGTGCCGCCGTTGTCGCTCCCGCCATCGGTGCCGTCATCGGGCGGCAACGGGTTCGCTCCATCGATGACAGGATCACCACTCGGGGTGAAGTCTGGGTCCTGGAGCGGCGGGCCGTCCCAGTCGGGATCGGCGAAGAGGCGCGTGACGCCGCGGAAGTCGAGGATGGTGAAATGCGTCTTGCCCACGTCCTCGCGCACGCGCGTGCCGCGCCCGACGATCTGTTTGAACTGCGTCATGGAGACGATGTGCTTGTCGAGCGCGATCACTTTCGTCGTCTTCGCATCGACGCCGGTCGAAAGCAGGTCGGACGTCGTCGCGATCGTCGGATACGGCTGCGCGACGGAGATGAAGTAGTCGAGCTTACTCTTGCCGTAGGCGTCGCTGCCTGTGATGCGCACGATGTAGTCGGGGTGCTCCGCCATGATGTCGGCGTTTTCCTGCACGAGCGCCTGCCGCATGCGCTCGGCGGCGTCCTCGTCGGCGCAGAAGACGATGGTTTTTTGCAGGCGGTCGCCCGACCTCTTGAGGAACTCCGTGATCTCGTGCGCGACGGCGCGGATGCGGTCCTCGATCACGATGGTATAGTCGTAGTCCGTGTTGTCGTAGATGCGGTCGGGGATGACGTCGCCGAAGAAGTCGCGCTGTCCTTTCGTCGGCCGCCAGCCGTCGCTGATATTGAGGTGCACGTTCACGACGCGGAACGGCGCGAGAAAACCGTCCTCGATGCCTTGTTTCAGGCTGTAGGTGTAGACGGGCGCACCGAAGTAGTCGATGTTCGAGACCTCTTTTGTCTCTTTCGGCGTGGCAGTCATGCCGAGGTGGACGGCGGAGGCGAAATAATCGAGCACGCGCCGCCAGCGGCTATCTTCCTTCGCGGAGCCGCGATGGCATTCGTCGACGATGACGAGATCGAAAAAGGCGGGATCGAAGAGGTCGCGGAAATGTTCCTCGCCCGCGTCGCCGACCATCTGTTGGTAGAGCGAGAAAAAGACGTCGTAGCTCGTGAGTTTCGTCCGGTCGTCTTTGGCGAAATTGACCTTGTGGATGACGTTCGCGAGCGGGGCGAAGTCCTGCGCGATGGACTGGTCGACGAGGATGTTGCGGTCAGCGAGGTACAGGATTTTTTTTGCAAGCCCGGCCTGCCGCAGCCGCCAGACGATCTGAAAGGCGGTGAAGGTCTTGCCCGTGCCGGTGGCCATGACGAGGAGCAAGCGCCGCTGTCCGCGCGCGACAGCGGCCAGCGTGCGGTCGATGGCGACTTGCTGGTAGTAGCGCGGCGTGTTCGTGTCGGCGGAGGTATAGGCGGGCGTCTCGCGCACGGCGAGTTCTGCGGGCGAAAAGTTTCCCTCGCCTTGGAAGCGTGCGACGAGCTCGGCTTCGCTCGGGAATTCGTCCATGGCGAGATTCCGCTCGACGCCGGTGAAAAAGTCGTATTCCGTAAAGCCGTGGCCGTTCGAGCTGTAGGCAAAGCGCAGGTCCATCATCATGGCGTAGGTTTTTGCTTGCTGGAGGCCGAAGGAAACGCCGTGGGATTCGTCTTTCGCTTCGACGACGGCGATCGGCGCGCGCCCGCCAGGGCAAAGGAGGTAATCGGCGCGCTTCGGCTGCTCGCGCGCGACGAGGTTGCCGCGCAAATTGAAGCGGCCGTCCGTGATCTTCGCCTCCATGCGGATGTGCGCGGCCGGCCAGCCGCGCTCGAGGGCGGGCGTGATGTAGAGGTGCTTGATGTCCTCTTCGGTTTTCGGAGGGTTGTTTGAGTACATGACGATGCACCACCTTCTTGGTGAGACGTTATGTGAATTTGTTTGGGTTGCGAAAATGTTCGAATCTATTGCTGACCGTAACAATTCTAGCAGCCTCTCCCTCCGGGAGAGGGGGACCGCGAAGCGGTGGAGCGGGTACTAGGGTGCGATAGCCGAGCAAATACAATGTATCAGCATAGCGGCACTCTTATCGAGGTCATGCCGCTATGTTACAAGCCTCGAATTTGTCACAAACCGCATCAAAGTACCCTTTCCACCGCTGACGCGGTCCCCCTTCCCCTGAGGGGAAGGCTGCTGTGGTCGGGACGGTCGGCAGCGGATGGACGCGAGAGCGTCCTCGCTACATCTCGCACAGCGGCAGCAGTTCTTCCAGCCGTCGGACGATGCGGCGCTGCTCGGGAAGGGGAGGGAGGGGGAGAAGGTATTTCGCCACGTCTTTTGCAGCGAGGTTCGGTTGTGCGCTTCCGTTATCGAATTGGAGAAGCTGTTGGCGTGCAACCGCAGATTTCAGATATTGGAAGATATACTCGCGAAAGCAACCATCTGGGAGTGTCGGTCGGATAATCATCAAAGAAGATGCAACGGCTCCCTCGCAGTATGGTTCGACGCGACCGACTTTGCCGAGCGTACCACGCAAGCAATATACGAGATCGCCGCTCTGGAATTTTCCGTTGCGAAGTTCTTGGTATTTTTCATTGGAGATGAAGTTCATGGATTCTTCGGACAGGAAACCGTCAGATGTAATATGACCGGCGTTGACCCACGGGATTCCGTTCAGTGTATATTCGGTACGCTTCGGATAATTCTTTCCGCGATCGCCATTTTGGAAGGTGACAATATCGCCGAGCCGCACCCAGCACCAATTCGCCGGAATCTCGAACGGCGCGTCATCTTCTTCGACGGGCGGCAACGGCTTTTCCTTCTTGATTTTCTTTTCTTTGACGAGGCGTTTCTTCTCTCGTTCGATTTCTTTGAGCAAGTCGCGCGCGTCGCCGTCGCCCGCCTCGCGCTGCGTGAGCTCGCCGCGCATGGCCGCGAGGAGGAGCGAGGATTTCATTTGAGAAGGGAAGGAAGACTCGAGGGCGTCGAGCGCTTGCTCGTCGGCTTCCATTTCCTGAATTTCAATGAAGAGTTCCTTGACCTTTTGCACGATGCGATTTTGTTCAGCCAATGGTGGGAGAGGAAAGAGAAATGATTTTATGGAGTTCAGGCCAACATTAGGTTGCGTCGTTTTGTTTGTATATCGAACAATTTCTTGCTTCGTGAGATGGGAGAGCAACTCATAATAGGCATAACGCGGATTCATGTGCTTTTTGCAGGGTTTTATTGTCGCGCACGAATACGATGCCAAGAATGGACGCGAATCTTCGACGTATCGAATAACTCCGATGGTGCCGTAGCGAGGAAATATAATGTCATCTGGTTCAGGATGAATTTTTTTGGACAGGCGCTCGTAATCTTCCGCAGAGATTTTTTTTGCAGATTCGAAGTCGATGCCATTAACGCCGAAGAAATTTGTCGGTGACACATAGGGAAAGCCGGACTCTGCAACGAGCGGCATCTTATGATCGATGTCACCGATGAGCAACGAGACATCGTTCAAATGAGCCCAGCACCAATTCTTCGGAATCTCAAACGGCACGTCGTCTTCCGCGATCTCTGGCAGCGGCTTTTCTTTTTTGAGCTTCCCCGCGCGCACGAGGCGCGCTTTTTCTTTTCGGATCGAGGCGAGCAGGTCGCGCGCGTCGCCGTCGCTTCCTTTTTGCTCCGTCAGCTCGCCTGCGATTGCGGCCTTTAGGATCGATTTGCGGAGTGCGTTTGCGAGCATCATGAAGGGCGTCCTTTCCGTGTGTTCTAAAAAATCAGCGCGTATCAAAACATTTCTTTCATTATATCATGATTCTCTGTGCGCCGCGACCACGGGAAAGGGACAAATTTCCTTGCGTGCGCGAACGTATTTGTGCTATCATTTTTACCTGCTTGATAGAAACATTTGTTATTATCAAGATGGGAAGCCGAAAGGAGGTGATTATCATGAGCCTCGACAACTTTAGCGGCCTCCAATCCATTTCCGCCATCCGCGCCGTGCAGCCGTACACGAGCGTCCTCTACGGCGTCGCGCCATCGTCCGCCGCCGTCAGGGCCGGCACGAAGGCAGCGCAGCAAGACGCGCAGCAGACGCAAGCGAAACTCGCAGCACAGCAAGCGGCGACCGACACCGGTCAGGATACGAGCGCGAGCGACACGTCGCTCACGACCGTGACCCGGGACATCGGCGACGGCACGCTCCTCGTCGAAGAACTGCGTGGCAGCCAGATCATTTCGTCGCAGCGGATCCAGGTGGCGCAGGCCGGCGCAGACGACCGTGGGGATACGATCGCCCGCGCCTACGCGCAAGCCGGAGGTCTATGGAAATATGAGGGATTGCTTTATGATGTGCAAGCATAAGGGATGCAAGAAGCGCTTTCGAGTGTGGGAACTCGAGAGCGCTTCTTTTGTTTTCGGAGTAGCAACCAATACAAAATATCAGCGATTCATCAGCGCGAAAACAGCGCATGACGTTGACAGGGACGAGTATCATGAGCACCTGCGGAGGATTCCGTGGGTGCTTTTTGCACGTCGAAACTACTTGAAAAAACATCGCGCCGCCGATACAATAGGGGTAGGATTTGAAAGTGCCGACGAGCGGCAAGCGCGTCAAGATCATCATCAATGTCGAAGCGCAACGGAGCAATCCAACATACAATTTGACGCAACGGGCCTTCTTCTACATGAGCCGCTTGCTTTCCTCGCAGAAAGAACGCGATTTCGTCGGCGAGAACTACGATGACATCTGCAAGGTTTACACCATCTGGCTATGCTTCTACCTGCCGAAAGGCCAGACGAGCTCCATCACGCACTACCGTCCGCAAGAAATCTGCGAGGTCGGCGATTTCCATGAGAGTAAGGAACACTACGATCTGTTCGACATCACGCTGATTCATATCGGGCACGACGATGAAAAAACAGACACGCTCCTCAAATTCCTGCATTTGGTCTTCATGTCACGGTTGACCGAAGCAGAACGAGAAGCGCGTCTGAAGAAAGATTTTGGTATTGAGCTGTGGGACGAGACGAGAGAGGGGTTGAGCGATATGTGCAATTTGAGCCAAGGACTGAAAGAAGATTTGCGAGAAGAGTTACGCGAAGAGATGCGGGATGAGGTACGCGATGAAGTGCGTGACGAGGTTCAGAACGACGTGAAGCAAGCAGAGCAGCAAAACACGATCCTGCGTCTGTTGAAAGACGGCAGGGGTACGGACATCATGGCAGCCGCGACCGGCTGGACGATCGACCATGTGCTGGCCTTCTTGAAGTCGCGTAATCTCCAGCCCGCGCAATAAGGCATCACATCGAATCCACGAGCACTTGCGGAGCATTCCTGCTTTTTCGTGCGCGGCATCTTCTGCCTCGTAGCCACGAAAATCGTACTTGAAGACCCGCGTCCACCACGGGCGCGTGTAGAGCGTGGATTCGCTCTGCCCGTTGACATTGCCGGCTTCGAGATGATCGGTAAGTTCGAACTTGTCGGGGAAGATGACGCGCAAGTTTCTTCGGTCTCGCCGAGCGGCACGGGGAGCGTATCGTCCGCGCCGACCGTGCCGTACTCGTCCGCGGCCTGCGCGACATCGAGCGTGATGGCACAGGTGAACGTGACGATGCGCCCGTTCTCGCGATAGCATTTCGGCACGATGGCCGCGCCGAAGCGCACGACTTCCATGTGCTTGTCGTAGCGGAACAAAAACGTGTCTTCGATGCCGCGATGGGCATTGCCGTCTCCTTGCTGCCCAGTCGTAAGTGATCTTCACGTCGCCGACAGGAGAAAAAGGAAGAACCTCCATCGCCTCACCTCCCTATGGATAATGTAAATCCGAGGGTACTTCGCAACCCTCGGAACGAAAAATTTTCATAAAAAAAGAAGCCCTAGGACATTTCCTAGAGCCTCCGCAAAAAATCTCCCCCGAAGTTCATTGCTTCGGGGGAGTCGTGTGTCTTGCTTATTTGCAGATGTGGTCGAAGATATACTGAAGTGCCTCTTTCGCCTGCGCGTAGCGTTCGTCCGTTCCGCTAAGAATGACGCTGTTTTCGCTATTGCGTTCTGCCTTGTCGCTTCCGACGCTAAGAGGGCTGTTCGCCGTTTCAAATTCGATGTAGCCGCTCAACAAAGTCGATTTCAGTTTCGCTTGAACCGCGACAATCGATTTGAACGGAATGACCTTGAAATTGTTGTCACCAACATTCCAGAGGCCGCCACCTGTCTTGTCGATAACGACAGCATTTTCATGCACATAGAGAT
>Ga0256404_1002002_pt1 | contig 46576 bp, 37 predicted proteins | sample RumenRJG_01DNA_FD_185990 | JGI IMG/M metagenome (GOLD analysis project Ga0256404, IMG submission 185990) | Bovine rumen microbial communities from Lethbridge, Alberta, Canada - RJG_01 | ecosystem: Host-associated > Mammals > Digestive system > Stomach > Rumen | place: Canada: Alberta | collected... | reverse complement strand
GGCGGTTTTGTGCGGATTTTTACCAATTTTTCAATGTACTGTATTATATTTTAATCACCACTATATATAGTGATTTTGATACTTATTATAATGGTTGATCATGTCCTAGTTTTCGGACAGTCTCCCCAGGTTATTTACAATTCCATAATATTTCATGTTGTCCTCCACATCAGATAAAATCGTACTATTTGCACCAATAATACAATTGTTTCCAATTTTCCTACCCTGAATTACTGTAGAGCCAGCTCCAATAAATGTATGATGCCCCACGCTAACGTTTCCACATAGTATAGCCCCAACAGATATATGAGAATAATCATCTATAACATTCTCATGTTCTATTATTGCTCCCGTGTTAACTATGCAAAAATCACCAATTGTAGAGGCTGCATTTATCACTGCCTTTTTTCCTACAACCGTACCTTCTCCAATTTGAACATCCTTTGCAATAGTTGCTGACGGATCAATAATCACAGGAAATTCAAAGCCCGCTTCTTTCGCCGTCTGAACCAACCTATCACGAATTATGGATTTACCTAGAAAACCAACGCCTAAAACTGCTTTATGAATTCCTTTTCTATAAATGCTGGTCAGCTCCTCATCTGTTCCTAAGTATGCGAATTGATTTGAGCAATCATGCGTATCAGTGTATCCAGCAATATGATAAGCATCATTTCTTAAAAGGCAATCAGCTACACTCTTGGCATGTCCACCAAACCCAAGGATTACTATATCTTCCTTGTTACTCTCCATATAGCTTAACCCTCATCTTCTCTAATTCCGAAAGCTGCCCCATGTCCATCCAATCATTTTCTGAAACCGGGAATACTGCCACTTTCTTCCCGGCTTCTTTCACTCTTGATACGATATCCGGAAAACCTATTGACTCTCCGTCAGAAATATAATCTATCACCACAGGTTCCACAATATAGATTCCTGTGTTTGTCAGGAAAGACATGAGCGGCTTTTCCTTCATATCCTCTATAGCGCCGTTAATTCCCATTTCAACGACGCCATATGGAATGTTCATATTTTTATAAGCACAGATCATTGTAATGACATTTCCACTTTCCTTATGGAACTTCACCATGCTCTCATAATTAGCCGTGAGTAGCGCATCACAGTTGGCAAAAAAGAAAGTTGAGTTAAACTTTCCACGTAGAAGGCTTAAGCCGCCACCGGTTCCAAGTGGTTTATCTTCATCATACCAAGAAATGTTATAACGTCTCTCATTTTCCGCAAAATAGGCCTTCATGAGTTCTTTCTTATAGTTTACAATGACATGAAACTCATCGCAGCTATAAGTTTGATACTCTTGCATGATCAATTCGATGATTGGAAGCTCGCCAACAGGAATCAGCGGTTTCGGAAGCACTCGTGTGAATGGATCCAGCCGAGTACCTTTTCCTCCTGCATTAATTACCACCGGAATATTTAACGGGTTTCTTATCTTCTGGTTTGGGCTTCCATCCTCTCCATTATAGAGATCAACAATAATGCCTTCATCATCAATTACAGGAATTACAATATAGTTTTTCTTGTGGTATAAATGCCTTGCTTCGTCGATATCCTTGGCCACACGCGGATTTCTGTTCGCTGCGTCTAATGCCAGACCTGACATATTTCCTCCAGCAAGCAGATATCTTCTGACATCCCCATCTGTTATGCAGCCCACAAGTTTTCCTGCCTCGTCCACTAAGAAAAGGATCCCACATGCATTCTTATCTATCTGCTGCATAGCCTCGGAAACTGTCAGCTTATCTTTTGCTATAAATGTTTGTATATCATTCATTAGCAAGCTCCTTCAACAGTTGTTTGACCTTTTCTGCCACATATGAGATTTCTTCCTTCGTGATTTGTGTACTAGAAGGAATATTGAGGATTCTCGCGGCATAATAAGGCGCTCTTTCAAGTTTATAGGTTACTTCTCCCTCATACGGCTTTTGCTCGTTGATCAGACCCCAGATTGCTCTCGTCTGAATGCCGTCCTTTTCAAGCATGGTGATGATTTCACGCATTGTTGCAGATATATGTTCTCGGTCTATCTCAATGCTATAGAACCATTTATTTGAATCCGTACCATCACGGAACGGTATCAGTTTTCCAAACTCAAATCCCTCAAACTCTTTCTTATACTGTTCGAAATTGTTTTGCTTACGTCTTATGAACTCCGGAAGTTCTTCCATTTGTGCAACACCCAGAGCGGCCTGTAGATTTGTCATACGATAGTTGTAACCAACTTCATCATGAATGTAGTAATGAGGATCCGTTTTGGCCTGTGTTGATAAGAATCGGATATGGTCTACTGTTGCAGAATCTTTTGCTGTAACAGCGCCACCGCCACCTGTTGTAATTATCTTATTGCCGTTAAAGCTATATGCGCCAAAATCTCCTATTGTTCCAGCGTACTTGCCTGCATATCTTCCTTCTGTATATTTGGTTCCAAGAGCTTCCGTAGCATCCTCAATTACTTTGATATTGTACTTTTCAGCCACATTCATAATGGCTTCCATGTCTGCCATGTTTCCGAAAACGTGGACAACGACCAGCGCCTTTACGGTTGCACCATTATACTTCAGTACATCTCCGTCCCAATCACACTCTTCTTCACAGAAGGCTTTAAGCTTGATCGGATCCATACAGAAGCTGTCATCACAGTCAATGAATACCGGAGTGGCAAACTGATATTTCACCGGATTAACTGCTGCTATAAAAGTAAGCGGAGGAACAATAACCACATCTCCTGGCTTGACACCTGCTTCAACCAAGCTCAAATGAAGCGCAGAAGTACCACTCTGGCATGCCGCCACATTATCCGTATGCAGGAATTTAGCCATTTCTTGCTCTAATTTTGTTATATAAGCACCACCTGTGGATACCCAGCCCTGATCAAGTGCGTCATTAACATATTTCTTTTCATTCCCTTCAAAGTTTGGAATAGATAGCGGTATAAACTTACCCATCACACTTGCCTTCCTTTTTAACTTACATCTTGCTGTCTAAAGATTTTCCGGTCTCTATATGTTCAAAGTTGGGCAAATAGTCTTTCATAATCGCCACAACTTCTTCTTTTGTTGTTTCAGCCTTGTCGAAAACCTCGTTCAACTCTACAAACAATTTCTCCAGTCCTCCCTTATTCGGAATAGCTTTCCCCGTGATAACGCCAAGGGATGTAAACCTGTTATAGTCTGCTATTTCTGTATCTGTAACAAATTCTTCAAAAGGCTTCTCGCCTGATGTATCGGAGACCGAGAAATGAACTGGATACTTACTACTTCCAGCCTTCAGATCTTCGGCTTTTTCGATTGCCTCTTCGTCAGAATCACACTCCAGAACTTCGTATCCATGTTCTTCGAGTAAATTTTTGGCGATACCATCAAAGGTCATCATCTGAGCTTCTTCCAGTTTGGGGAAGAAGATTGCACGATTCTCTCCGAGAATACAGGACAGAAGGCAAATCTGACCAGACTCCTCCGGGCTAACAAAGTAGCGACGTACATCACTTGGAGCGGAAAGAGGCTGAAGCTTCTGTATCCTAGATATGAAACCCGCAGGAAGCGATCCATTAGAAAACGCTACATTTGCGAATCTCGCAGTCTTCACCGGAAACTTATCCGAATAGCTGAAGATAACATCTTCCATAATTCGCTTACTTGCGCCCATGATATTCACAGGATTAGCTGCCTTATCTGTGGAAACGCAGAAATACTCTTCCGGTGGATATTCTGAAAGAAGATCAAGCAGTAGTTTTGCATGAAGAACATTGTTCTGTAATAAAGCTTCAACACTGTAGATATCCTTCTCAGATCTTACATGCTTGTGAGCAGAGAAATTTCCCACAATATTGAACCCACCTCTATTTCGGAACATCTTTTCAAATACAGGTGATGCAAAATCCATAGGGTATGTCACGTAATCTTCTGGAACATACATCCCCTTTGTCGATCTAAGATCCCTTGTCAGCTCGGCAAGTGCATTCTCATTTGTATCCACCACAACCAAAGTCGCTGGTTTAAATGGAAGAATTGCTCTTATAAAGGATGAACCAATTGAGCCAGCACCTCCGATTACAAGGACAGTCTTGCCCTTAATTTTATTTCTTAACAACTCTTTGTTTCTTTCAATGTCAACGGAAAACATTGATTTTTCACGCTTAGTAACATATTTTGAAACAAAAGATTCCAGAACAAACATAATATTAGCATCTCCACTTCTATTCACATATGACGTTCTTCAGACTGACAAGAATCTCTTCCCACAAATTGGGAGCATTTGTATTATCACTGCATATGTATTGAGCCTTAATTTCTTCGTACAACGTTTTGTCATAATTAAGTGTTAATTCCGCTATCTGATCCTTTTTCCGAATTAGCGGGCTTCCAAAAAAAGATGACTGATTTATGCATAGACCTCTCAATCTCTCGTTTTGCCATACTTGATCGTCACAAATAATCACTAAAGGTTTATCTGCCATAACAGCCATCTGATTTGTGGTGGACCAACTCCCAATTAGAAAAGATGCCCCTTTTACAAGGGATACTGTATTTCCATATATTATTCTGTCTTTTCTAAATCCGTATTTTTTATCATTGTAGTTGGCCCTAGGATGTGCTGCCACCAAAACCTTACACCCTTCTTTTTTTTCTAATTCCGTGAAGATTTCTTCCATATTAGTAAAGTAGCATTCAGGATCACACACTATTTTATTCCCGATAAGGTCTGGGTGGTATGGAAAAAACACATCGAGATACACAGCATAGTCCTTCATTTCATAAGGCTCTGTTGACAAAAAACGATCGTAGTCATAGGAATGCACTCCAACTTTTTTCGTTTTTCTATCAGAACAATTTCCTCTCCAAAAATAGTGTTTTTTACTGATATTATTGGAATAAAAATATATTTGAGCAGGATTTAATAGATTAAATTTTCTCCCCCACCTATTATAAACCCCTCTTTTGATTTCACTGAATGAACGTTTTTTATTTTCTATCTTCGGAATTGATACATCATTTACATCAGCGTTTAAATTATTTACATAACCATATCTAATACCCATAAACACAAACAAATAATAAATGAATCTCACTTCATAAAAGTCATCAAACATCGGAAAGAAAAAACCACTAAATCTGTGGTTACGAACAAATCTGTAAATGTCATTCCAATTGTAAAATGTAATAACTTCTATGGTTTCCGATTTCATTCTGTCCGCCGTCACGATTTCGTTAACATCTGCATTTAATACCGGACTCAAATCACAAACTATTACTTTATTACATCTTTTGCTCAAATCATCAAACCGATATTTACTAATATCCGTTTCTAGTGCTGGTGTATTAAACAAAAAAATCAATTCCAGATCATTCTTTTTCATGTTGTTCACTAATTTCTCTCTGCTCATGACGCGACGTTTTACGCACTACACCTTTAATAAGTACTCTCTTTATTTGCTCCCTAGTTATTCCTACTTGAGAAGGGAAAATGAAGAGCATTCCCAAGACCAAAAAGGTATATATAGTTCCTCCCATAAGTATTTTGGACATAATAATAAAATAACCTGAACCTACAATATACCAATTAATTATATAATTTATGATCCACGCTACCACAGCACATAGAGATAACGGAACTAACTGAATCGATAAAACCTTCCATATGTTTAGATTCATATCTCTCGCTGATACAGTTACACTAAGTAGTACTCCCAATATATTACTAACTAAGTACACAAGCGCAATTCCAACTGCGCCCAATCCATCCGGCCAAATAATATTAGGGATCTGAAACATGAAAACAAGAACTAACATGAGCATTTGGTTGATAATGCTAACAAAAGCATTCATTTTGGTTCTCTCTGTTGCTAACATAAAAGCTCCACACATTTGTCCCCACGCTTGATATATCGTGTATATCATAATTAACAACGTCACCAGCTTTGCATCATTATATTTTTCCCCATATAACAACGGCAAAATCCAATCACTGCAAAATCCAATAAAACATGCGAAGAAAGTGGTAATCCAAAACATTCTTTTCAGCGAATTTACAAAAAAGACTTTCAGTTTATTTTGATCATCTTGAAAAATGGAATACTCTCTTTTTGACAATTCTGCGTAGGGTGAAAAAACATAAGAAAGCAGAGCATTTAGTTGCCATGCAGCCCCAAACATTGCTTGCTCAGTGACACCGGAAAACCTCATCAAGCTCCAGTTCATAATAATTATTAACAACTGCGATGCGACACTTGATATCACTAGAGGGGCACAATAGCTTCTATACTCTTTCAGATATTTGCAAAACCCATTGTTTATATTACGTGGATATTTTTGTTTTTGATATTTTATGATCAAGAAAAGAAGAGTAATTCCTGCCAATAACGTAAATCCAATCTGTCCCGCATAAAAAAGTATAAGATTTAGTTTTCTTAAAAAGAAAGTAATCATTACAAACATGCTTATACTTGCTTTTAATATAACTTGACATATTGCAGAAATCCTTGCTATCGCCATAGCATCATATAGCGAGACTATATCGGAAAACAACTTGAGAACAGCTGCCGTTTCCAATCCCAGACATACCATAGCCATACTCTGTCCAGCAAATGATTTTTGGACAACCGTCGAAGAATATAATGTAATAACAGCTACGCTCAATACAACTATTTCAACACAATAAAATTTTAAATAGAAGTATACTAACCCTAACTCTTCATTGCGCTTTGCAAACTTGGCAACTAGCGCATTTGAGGCCGAAAGATTTGCCAAAATAACTATCGACGAAAAGACATTTAAATTGTAGGAATAGTACCCATACTCTTCTACAGAAAGTGACCTCGGCAGTAAAACTTGGATTACCATATTTAAAAGAGCAATTATTATAGAACTGCCTATTTTTATAAAATATCTACTACTAAACGACTCTTCACGCACCTTATACCTCAATCATCTGTACTTTTTCAGAACGTCAAAATACATTTTCCCCATTGCATTGACAGAAAACATTTTTTCATATCTATTTACACCGTTATGAGACATTTCTTCACAAATATTAGCATCGGATAATAATTGAAGGATCTTCTCACCTAATGCAGCACTATCACCGACCCTAACTATATATCCAGTTTCTCCATTAACTTGCACCTCAGGTATTCCTCCACATGCAAATGCAACAACGGGAACACCATGGCTCATTGCTTCTACAGATATCAGCCCAAAGCTTTCATCATAAATTGATGGAACAACTACCACATCAAACAGATTCATATATTCTGCAGCATTATTAATCCCTTGGTAAATTTGAATATATCTTTCAATCCCATTTATCTTTATTTTGTTCATGCATTCATTATAATATTCATTATCATACACATTACCTATTAGCGTAAAATCAACATTTTTCTTATGTTTAACTATATTTGAAATTGCCTCTATAAAATACAGTTGTCCTTTGTTTTCCTGAAAATTACCAATCATTAACACATGTCTTTTAGACGGTTCTAATTCTATAATTGCTTGCTTTTCACTCTCACTAAGTGTATTTTCCTTACTTAGACCGTTATATATAACACTTATCTCTTTTTTTATAAAGGATTCTTTTCTTATTCGATTTCTAGTGTATTCAGATACAGTAATCAGTTCCGTTGCTCTCTTTTCAACAAATTTATCATATAGATAGAATCTCAATTTCTTTAATAAATTTTTCTCAAAATCATTATGGAAAATATATGCTCTGCATCGAACTTGTTTAGAGCATCGCCACGCTGCTTCTAGCATTTGGTTACAAAGATCATCCCCTACATACCCTCCATTGTGAATAAAGACGGCCTCTATTTTATTTGACAGAATATATTCGCACATGGTAGTGATATTTCGTTCCTTAGTAGGACTATAAACCACATCACTATAGACTTTTTTGAACATTCTTCCCACTATATTCTTATTAGACACACTATCAAATAATTCTTCCTTTGAAAGAACATCTATTCGGTCGACATTGGGTACTTTCCGATAAATTTCAACACTGTTGTGAATATTAACAGCCGAAAACACAACATCATCATCTTTTTTGTTCTCATCAAAAAAATTGGATAATTCAAAAAAAACTTTTGCAGTCCCGCCATTTACTGGATTCGAACAAAATAGCAAAATATTCATTCTCGACTCCTCTTATACTCTTCGCACTGAGTGCATTACATCTATTCCTTCGATTAATATTCCATATAAATATGAAATATTAATTGAAGATCTCTCACCTATTCGATTCAATGTATAACACTTTGCTTACATTTTCATATTGGTTTTATTTCCATAGCAAAAATCCACTACAATACTTATATCTCCAACATCAGGCATTAGATGTTTTTCCATGAAATATTTTATCTTTGTTATATTTAAAATTGAAATAGATTTTGCAATAATCTCATTATCTATATACCATGAAATCGCAACAATTCTATTTGTTGTAATATGAATATTGTCAAATAAACTCTTTATCGAAGTCTTTGTAAAAGTAATTCTGTCACCCTTATAGACTCTAAAGCAAACCTGATTTAGTGCGTTACTTATATAACTTCTCCCCAATATCTCTGCGCAATAATATGGAACAACATCATAGAGTCGTGTAAATACTCCGTTCGAAGACATGGAAACTTTTTCGATATTATGAGGATTAGGTCTATCTATCCGCTCAACACACAAATGTCTTAAAAAAACAGAATTATTCATACTCCGATGGTAAAAGACATACCACTGCCCCTTAAAGCATTGAATAGATCCGTGATTATTCCACACCCCTGGATCACAATTTTTATTATCTATAATAGTTCCAATTCGTTCATATGGTCCAAAAATTGTTTTTGAAACAGCAACATCTAGACATGTTGGTTTTGTATTGATAATCGATGCATATAATAAATAGTAGTCGTCACCGACTTTTCGGATTGACGCGCCTTCATGAAAATAATGTTCTTCTTCTGTAAGAACATTATGAACAGCATTATCAATTCTTAAATGTCCATCTTCTTCAACATGCAGTTCAGCGCCATTTAAATGGAATTGTCCCCAAAAAAGATAGATTCTGTCCCCATCCACTATAACTGCCGGGTCAATCCCTTCAATTGGAAGGAAATTAACCCGGGCATTTTTGAGTCCAACCCAGTCATCAGCAAACACATACCCTTCTCTTCCATCTGAGAGGCAGAAAAAGACATATATCTTCCCTGAAATCTCGCAAAAATCAGGAGCATAGAGTTTTAATCCATCCTCCTGATTCCATTCAAAAAACTTTCTTTCTATTGTCCAATTTACCATGTCTGACGTGTATATATGATGGTAATAAGTACTACAGTACTCATTGTCCTTCACATCAACACTCCCAATAACATGTAAGAGGCCATCACTAAGAACATGTGCTTCACAGTCGCACATATTAATTCCAAATGGAAGGATGGGATTCCCTTTACTTTTTATTATTTCCATAGTCTTCAATAGTTGATGCTCTTCAACCACTCCGCCTGTTCTCTGATTGTTTTAACAAAGTCAGCCTCGCACTGAAACCCTGTGTCATTATATAGTTCGTCAAGATCTGTATAAGAGTAGTCCATATTCAAACTATCTTTGTATTCTCCAAATCGAAGTTCCGCATCCGGATTAATTGCATCTCTAATTTGGGTTACAACTTCTCTAAATGTTTTCAGCTCACGATGTCCAATATAATAACTTTTCATTGTTTTTCCAGATTCGCCTATACAATACAGAGCACGTGACACATCAGAAATGTGCGCAATATCATACTGGTTATTACCTGTAATCAACTTTGACGGTTGTCCTGTATAACAATTTTTAATCACTGTGTTGATTAACTGCCTGGAGGCATTTCCAATACCATATGGTAAAGGAATAAGTGCCGAGCAAAACTCCATTCCTGCGTTGTGCGCTAATGTTCGGCAAATCATATCTGCTGCAACTTTTGCAGATGCATAAATACAAGTGTTTCGGGGTTCAAATCGTTCATTATTCATGAACTGATTAATTTCTATTTCATTAACTGTCCCCGCATACACAAACTTCTTGCACTTCATTTCCGTTGCAGAAACAAGCGCATCACAGGCAGCCCTTGCATTATCCAATTGTAATGAATAATCTTTTAAAGCTTCTGTAAATCCTCCTTGCCATGCCAGGTGATAGAAAACATCAATTTCTTCATCTATATATCTAGCTAGGTTCTTATATACTCTAAAATCAGCAACGATCGGAATAAAGTTTTCACCAAAACCCGTAGTTGTTAACTTTCTAATATCGGTACCTATTCCATATACTTTTATACCTTTAGCCAATAATTCCTTTGTAAGGTATTGACCAATAAAACCTGTCGCACCAGTGACTACTACTGTTTTCATATATTAATCCCTTAAATACAAATATGAAGTTTTGCCAGAATAGCCGCAATTTTATTCTTCATATTGTCATTGCCCATTTCTTTAGACTTTTTATAATACTCTAATGCAGTCTTATACTGTTTTTTGTTATGGTAGAACCTTCCTAGAAGATACTCATTGACCGCTTTTTGCTTACACTTTAATTCTTCAATATCCGTATTCGAAAACTTATCTTTAGGGAGATAATCGTAGAATTCCACAACCAACTCATTTGTACGCTTAACATAGTTATCATTAGCCATCGTCAAACTATTGCTTAATCTTCGATATTCTCCCAACACCTGGTCAACATGATAGAAAGATGCACCGAATTTTGCTAATCTAATCCAACACTCAAAATCTTCTCCATATCGTTTGCAGTCATCATACGGATTACATTTTAGGAACACATCTCTTCTGATGACTACCGCCGAAGTAGATAAAGTGTTACCATTCATGATCAAATCTGTTACAGCATCATCCTCTAACTGGCGATACCTAATTTCTTTTGATTTTCCTCCTTCTCTTACTTCTAGTTCATCATGGTAATAAACGTCTGCGTCATGATTATTGATTACATCATTCATAACTTGGAGTTTATTATTTCTCCAAATATCATCATGATCAAGCATCGCAATATACTCATACTTTGCTTCTTCAACACTCTTTTTTCTTGCACCCGCCGGTCCTTTATTCTCCTGCCATACATATCGAAGAGGGAAATCTGGATACTCCTTTTGGTATGCTTCAATTGTATCTTTCATCGGCTCTGGTGAACCATCATCCACAAGCACAACCTCATAGTCTGTGTATGTCTGTTTTCTAACACTGTCCAATGTCTCACCTATAAAAGCAGATGCATTATAAGCAGAAATAACAACACTAAACTTATTATTCACTTTTTACTCCTTTACAACACTTTGACAAACTCTCCAACATATCTAATATGTTGCGGATTCATACCATCTTTAAATCTTGCATTCTCTTCCGTATCTATATAATCAATGCCACCCAAGTCTAACCATCTCTGACCCTCTTGCTTAAAATAACAAGCTGCACTGTATAACAGAAGATTATTCGCATAATGTTTCCTACCCGTCTCATTGTTCCATCCAACAAGATATAATCCAAAATTGGATGTACGGTAGAAAATATCAAACGCTATTATCTCATCTTCATCGTCCACTATATAAAACACATCTAATGGACTATTCTTTTTATTCTTCAGATCAAACAGTACATCTGACGGTATTCCCTCGAACCCCTTCTCTTTTTGACTCAACTCATATATAGAAACCATCTCATCAAATCGATCTGAAGAAAGTTTTAATTTCAGTTGAGCTTTTTCTGCTGATTTCAACTGATTTCTCCACTTGCCATTAAGATTTTTTCGAATATCTTCTTCCGATTGGTGCAAATCAATAACACCTGTTTCGTACCCAAAAACATCAAGCATTCGCCATTTGTCCTGTGACATTTTGATAAGATTTATTGGCGAATATTGAACATTCGGTGCATAACTAAACGGGAGAAGTCGAAATAATAGTTTTTTTCTTATTATTTTCAACGCTTCGATATGATTTTCAACTATATCATACTCATCCAGAAATAATGGCCCACGATTTATGCGTACAACAAAAGGAATACCATACTTTTTTTTTACTAAAATCTGAACAACACCTATTGGTTTTTCTCCTGAAATAATGATGCCTCTTTTCACATCACTTTTTTCGGTTGTATGCTTTGTCGTTCCATACTCCCAATCTTGCGGAATATTTGAAAACGCTACATTCTGGAAAATTTCCAAATATTTTGCCTTATCGCTTTTTGTGTTCGCTATCCACTCTATCCCTGTTACGTCATTTGTTTTTTTAATAGTGTTGTCTATCATGATATAAAACCTATAAATATTTTTTTATCAGTTCTTGATGTCGAAGCCCTTGATGAATTGGCAAAAAAAGATATTCTTTCGACATGTCTTTTGCCGACTCATAGCAAGCATCTTCTTCAATAGCATGTGGCAAATCCGGCCAAAATAGCAAAATGAATCCTTTCTTCATCATATCATTAACAATCATCTCTTTGGACGTAACATTCTTTAATGAATAAGCAGCCATATATGGTGAATTAATACTACTATCTAAACAGGGCACAACTTCTGGATACAACTTAGTTATAATATAATTCATTAATTCCAGATTACGTCTTCTTTTGCTCGCATATATTTTCATATCCACGCTTTGAATATTCTTTAAATACACTAAACTATTAGGCGAACATCTTAGCACCTTTGTTTTTTCTTCTTTCTTTCCTCCATAGTGAACCCCGTAAAAATATTTCAGTGATCGATGAACCGGAACAATTTTCTGTATGCCTCTTTTAATATTCCACACTAATGACATGTGATTCTGGGGCATTGTGCTATACACATTATCAATTCGTTCAGCCACTTCTTGCGACAGTAGTTTTGCTGCATTCTCGTTATGGTATAGTATTGCTCCATCCATCACTCCCAATTGCTTATGTGGACTCAAAATTGTAAAATCACCGCTTGTTCCCATTTTTCCAGTTGGCATTAGAACATGTGCGCAATCTTCAATTAAAATTGCATCCATGCTCTTACATATTTCCTTTGCCCGACTTATGGATTCGATATACTTTCCAAAATAATGAGTGAATATCATTACATCAAATGAATTATTCTTGCACCATTCCTTCAAATAATCCCACTTCGGTTCGAAACTTTCATCAATTGGATAATATTCGATTATTGTATATTCGGATTCTATATCGCTTATCGTCTCATAACAAAAGTAGTCTGGAACAAGTACCTTTATACTATTTTGTTTTTTTGTGCTTTTCACTGCTTCAATAACAAGCCTTATCGACATTGAAGACTTTGCCAGCCAAAGAATATGGTCATATTTTAATTCGTAGAATCCTTTGCCATTATTCTTTTTTTGTATTCCCAGTAAGTGTTTCCATGTTGGAGACGGCATTCCTAAAATCATTGTTTCACTTTCTTTTTGGGGCATATAATTATGCCAACATATCTATTGTATTGACAACTTCCAGATTATTTAATTGTTTCTCTTCATATAACCATTTACACAGTTTTTCGAACTTATTGACATCCCAGCACCATAAATCGTTCGCTTCAGATTCAGTGATTCCTTGTATGCTATGAAACATCAGAATACAGTCTTTATCTTTTCTCTCAGCCATTTTTATAAGTGATATTACTTGCTCAAGAGTTGCATCCTTTATTACTGATACGCTGGTAGCAACAAATCCATCCTTTACACCACCTATGCAATTTCTATATGCATAGCGATATAGTATACGGCTATGTGTTTTATGAGCTATTTTCCTCAGTAGTTTACGAGCTATGCCTTCTTTTCCATATGAAGCTATACGAATATAGCTAAACAGTTCTTGAAAAAACTCTCTATTCCCGTGAATTTCATCGATTGATAGGTTGGATCTAGGACTTGCAAATCCAGGCTTAAAACGACTATCCCACCCTAGCCATGAAGCTAATTTAGTTCTCCCATTACGAATATCTTCCCTATCATTTTTATGATGGTCTCCATGGCATGCAATTTCAAATCCATAGTCCGCAAGCTTTACTATATCTTCTTTTGACATAGCGGCGTTCTTACATGGTCTATCTTCTTTGCTAATAGTTCCGTCCACATATGCAGTAGAAATATTGAAAGTAGCTGTTAATTCATACTTTAATAAGACTGGCATCACCACTTCAAAATTATCTTTTCTTCCGTCATCAAATGACATTGCGATCCGCATACAAACCTCTACTTATAGTATCTTCTGTAAACTAGTTTTTGATAAAAATGTGCGATGATAGGTTTAAATACATATATCCATCCAAAAGGGAATAATATTTTGTTTTCCTTAAACCCATGATATCTAACAAAACATTCATCCACCCGTGCCGAAAATGTTCTTCTAGCTATTGTCTTTTCATCCACGCGGTATCCATATAACAAGTCAGCAATATTTTTACCTTTATAGCCTTTAGCATATAGTCTAAGGATAAGATCATAATCTTCTCCTCGAGTAGTGTGTTTTGAATCCCTGTACCCATTTACTTTCAGTAAACTATCTCTTTTAAACATGATTGATGCATGTACAAAAGGGATGCCTTCTAACAAGTCTCTTTTTTGGGGATACTCTTTTTGAGGTACATAGTTTTTATATTTGCCTTCATTCTCATTAAAATAAAAACATCCACTTCCAACAAAATCTATGCCATCTTCAAATGCATCGATAAGTTTCTCAATTCTATCTGTACTTGAAATATCATCAGCGTCCTGTATCGCGATATAATCGCCTTTGCAAGCATTAATACACTTATTTCGAGTACTAGCCTGTCTGAGATTTTGATCATTTGTTAATACTGTAATATGCTCGCTGTCTTTATATTTTGAAAGAGCCTGAACTGTCTTATCTGTTGAATGGTCATCACAAATAACTATTTCAATATTTTTGTACGTCTGATTTAATAACGAATTCATACATTCGTCTATATAATTTTCAACATTATAAGTTGGAACTATCACAGATACCAACGGCATCTTCTCTCGTTCGTTGTTAAATCCCATTTAACGCACCTATCGTATCATCTACAACCAATTTCTTATCAAAAAATAGTTCCATTCTTTTACGCCCATTCAAGCCCATTTTTTCACGTTCTGTCACAGAGCAATCCATCATTTTTCTTAACTGCTCAGCCAACGATTCCGCATTCCTACACTCACAGAGTAATCCAGATATACCATCCTCTACTGCTTCTCTACAACCTGGGATATTACTTGTTATTACAGGTCTTCCACTTGCAGCAGCTTCTAAGTTTGTATTTGCCATTCCTTCATGCCAGGACGGTAACACATAACAATCACAATCTTTTAAAAAAGGTCTGGTATCTGTCTGGAACCCATGGTAATGAAGCCAACCTTCAACAGAGTACTCCTGAATCGTCGATTCATAGTTTTCTTCATAGGAACCTACGACATCCAGTTCGCACTGATATCCTTCCGCTCTAAGAGTCTTCATTGCAGAAAATAGTTCGTCCACTCCCTTTTCCTGCATCACTCTTCCGACAAATAGAAATCGAAAGGCATCTCTCTCTTCCGGATATGGCTGGACCACAAAATGATTGAGGTCAACTCCTGCGCCATTCAATACATGTGTTTTCTCTTTTGTGACAATTTTCTCTTCGGTGAATACATCTCTGTTTGACGTGTTTTCAAAGAAAACAACATTTGCATTCTTAAGCGCGACCTTATACATTGCAATCACTAAGTCACGAAGTTTTCCCGGCTTCTGAAAAGCGCTCCCAAGTCCCGTTATATTAACGGCATAAGGAACATTCTTTCGTCTGCATGCGTAGCCACCATAGATGTTGGGTTTTATCGTATAGGTAATAACCAGATCAGGCTGAACTGATTTAATGATTCTTCGATACTCTCGATATAGTTTCAGGTCTCTCAGTGGATTCATCCCTCTTCGATCCACCGGTGTATCAAGAAAATGGCATCCCATCTCAACCAAGGGACGAACCATATCGCCATTAGGGAGTGATATCATCACCTGGTTTTCTTTTAAGAGTTCCTGTATCAAATCCTTACGGAATCGATATAGCCCTACATCATTATTTGCTAAGATGAGAATCTTCTTCATTTTATTCTCCTGGCAGGTATGCCCACATAGGTTCCTGCTTCAGTTATGTTATCCACTACTACGGCACCGGCGCCGATCATGCAGTTATCACAGATCGATATGTTATTGCTAACACATGCGCCAATTCCAATCCATGACTTTTTACCAACAGATACAGTGCCTGCGAGTTTTGTGCCAACGGATATGTGTACATAGTCATTAATTTGATTATCATGCTCTACGACAGCACTGGTGTTTATTATAACATGCCTGCCAATATGGGCTCCACTGTTCACAACAGCATTTGCCATTACAACAGTACCTTGGCCAATTTCTACGTCAATCCCACTAATTTGTGCAGAAGGATGAATTGCTGTATAAAACTCTCCCTCAATCTCATGACTGATTCTCTCACGGATCTCCGGATTTCCAATAGCAATCACGAAAGCTTCGTTGGTATATTTCTTCCAGTCAGTCACTTTACCAAGAACAGGCATTCCGCAGAATTCATCATCCAGGTTCGGATCATCATCCAGAAATCCCAGGACCTGATCCCCGGATTTCTGAATAATATCAGCAATCACTTTTCCATGACCGGATGCCCCAATGATCACAACCCTTTTCATTCCTTCGTCCCCTTAAACGGCTCAATTGTTACATTACCAGCCTCATTAATTCCTTCATGGCTTACTACCGTTTTTACAGTATCCATGATGATCTTCACATCGCCTGCAAATGTTATATGGTCGACATATTCTACATCATAATCAAACTTCTGCTCCCAAGAGATAGCGTTTCTGCCTCGTACTTGAGCAAGTCCTGTTAAGCCCTGTCTTACTTCATGGCGTCTCATCTGATGATCATTATAAAGAGGCAGATACTGTACCAACAGTGGTCTAGGTCCAACAATTGCCATATCACCTCGAATGATATTCCATAGTTCCGGAAGTTCATCGAGAGATGTGCTTCTTAATTTCTGCCCAAACGCAGTCATCCTTTCTTCATCAGAGAGCGCATTCCCGTTCTTATCCACTGCATCTGTCATAGTACGAAACTTATACAATCTAAAAATTTTGGACTGTCCCGTTTTCGGGTCTATCTTTCCAGGGCGTTCTTGTTTGAAGATAATCGGACTACCCAGTTTGATGCGAACCAGAACACTTACCACCAACATAATAGGGCTTAACAATATAAAAGCGAGGAGAGCCAGCAGAAAATCCACCGGTCTCTTAATCATTCGCTCATATACGCCGTATGGTTTATGCATGTTGCTTCCTCGCTTTTTTACAATTTAATCAAACGCTCTATGAATCACTTCAATGATGCGATCCTGCTCTTCTGCAGTCATCTTATTATCAGACGGAAGGCATAATCCTCTACTGAAGATATCCATTCCGACATCCTGTGTCTCCTCCTCATCAATATACGCATTCGACTGCGCTCTTCCGTTCCCTTTTGCTGTTACAAATGCATTCATTCGATAAATCGGTTGCATATGCATCGGCTTCCAAATCGGACGACCCTCTGCATTAATTGCCGTAATCATTTCAAGAATCTCATGAGGATTAGACTTCCCTGCTACTGACTGATAAAGATATTCATTTTCTCCTCTCACCATAGGCGAAAGTGCTTCTTTATCGATCAGAAGACATGATAACCAGAAGTTAGGTTCTGAGTTCTTCTCATCATACGGATTCATTGATACCGGAAGATCTTTCAGGCCTTCCTTATATCTCTCATAGATTGCCTTCTTCTGTGCAATGTGCTCTTCCAAATGAGGCATCTGTCCACGAATTACTCCGGCGATTACATTTGACATGCGGTAGTTATAACCGATCTCCTCATGCTGATACCAAGATGCCGCTTCTCTGGACTGAGTTGACCATTTACGCACCTTGTCTGCATCTTCAATACTGTCAGTCAGGAACATTCCTCCTGCAGATCCAGTAATAATCTTGTTTCCATTAAAGGAAATTGCATTATAATCTCCAAATATTCCTGTCTGCTTTCCTTTATAAGTTGCGCCGAAGGATTCTGCTGCATCTTCAACAATCAACGCATTATGCTTCTTAGCTATGCTTCTGATCTCATCAATTTTCCCCGGTGTGCCATAAAGGTGAGCAATCACAATCAGTCGAACTTCCGGGTAAATTTCAAAAGCTTTTTCCAGTGCCACAGGATTCATATTCCAGGTATCACATTCCGTATCAATGAATACTGCCTCGCCGCCTTCATATGCAACGGGATTAACTGTGGCATCAAAAGTCATATCAGAGCAGAAAACCTTATGTCCCTGAAGAGAACCTTCATTGGGCTTATGAGCACCATACAGTCTCTCGCCGGCAAGCCGTGTTGCCAGATGAAGGGCTGCTGTACCAGCTGAAAGAGCTACTGCATATTTGCATCCAACCTTTTCAGCAACTTTCTTCTCTACTTCATTTATATTTGCACCAACCGTACTCATCCAGTTAGTCTCATATGCTTCTGTTACATACTGAATCTCTTCACCATGCATGGTAGGAGAGGATAACCACACTTTCTTCTCGAAAGGCTTTATGTCAAAATCCTTCATTTTTCCACCTTCTTAATTCTTAGATATCAGCAGGATGATAGGTCGAAACAATTCCTTCTACACGTTCTCTAATATCATCCTTATTCGAATATGCTGCTTCCATCAGATCTCCTAACTGTGTCAGGAACTGATCTGTATCGAAAGCAATTGGATGTCCAATATGGATTAGATCATTATCTGTCTTATCCAGGCCTTCTTCTGCCATAAGTTTCTCTTCATAGAGTTTCTCGCCAGGGCGGAGTCCTGTATAAATAATGTTTATATCGGTTCCCAGCTTAAGTCCTGACAATCTGATCATGTTCTTAGCAAGGTCCGCAATCTTAACCGGACTTCCCATATCAAGAACAAAAATTTCCCCACCATGTGCATAGGTTCCTGCCAGCATTACAAGGCTCACTGCTTCCGGAATCGTCATGAAATAACGAATGATATCCGGATGTGTAACTGTTAGATCATGTCCCTGCTCAATCTGATGACGGAAGATGGGAATTACAGAGCCATTGCTTCCTAAAACATTTCCGAAGCGAACAGCTACGAATTCTGTCTTAACATTACGGAATACCTCTCCGGAGCCATCCTTATCTGCATTCTCCATGCCAAGGTGGGTAAAAAGCTGAGGAATCTCATCCGCTTTCCCTGCCTTAATCTTGGCATCAAAGCTCTGAATAATCATCTCACAGAGCCGTTTGGACGCACCCATAATATTGGTCGGGTTGACCGCCTTATCTGTACTAATTAGAACAAAACGTTCACATCCATGCACCATAGCGGCATAGGCAGTTTTATAGGTTCCGATCGCATTATTCTTAATTGCCTCACAAGGACTGTCTTCCATAAGTGGGACATGCTTGTGAGCGGCAGCATGATACACTATCTGAGGTCTATATCTGTCGAATACTTCAAATACTTTTCGGCTATCACGTACGGATCCAATCAAAACTACAAGGTTCAAATCAGGATACTTTTCCTTAAGTTCGAGCTGAATGTCATAGACATTATTCTCATAAAAATCAAAGAGCAGAAGAAGTTCCGGGCCATGAGCAGCAATCTGTCTTGCCAACTCAGATCCAATGGAGCCACCACCTCCGGTTACCATAACTCTCTTTCCATGAATAAACTGGAATACTTCTGTCATATCTGCCTTAATTGGCTCACGACCAAGCAGATCCTCCACAGAGACATTCTTCAGACTCGTTACAGAAACCTGTCCATTTACCAACTGATAGATACCAGGCAACTGCTTCAGTTCACAATCTGTCTCCTTGCAAATTGCCAATAGATCTCTCTTCTGCGTTGCAGAGGCGCTGGGAATAGCAATGTAGATCTTATCAATCTTATATTTCTCCACGCTTTCAAGAATGGCATCTCTTCCTCCGACAATAGGAACTCCATCTACATAGCGATGCCACTTATTCTCATTATCATCAATAAAGCAACAAACCTTATCATTGGTCTCCTTCGCTTTACTGATATCTCTGAGAATCATCTGACCGGCATTTCCTGCACCAATCAGCATGACGTTAGCACCTTTTTCAGTGGACTGATTCGCCGTACGATCGCTGCGAAGTAACAACACGAATCTGTAAGAAAAACGAATACCCAGAATTGCCAAAAACTGGAGCAAAGCTCCCATGAAGTAATAAGAAATAGGCATTCTCTGGATAAATAGTAGAGTTCCAAGTATCTGAACCAAAGTCGTTACAATTGATGCTTTGATTACCCTCACCAGCTCAAGATAAGAGGCAAATCGCCATAAACTCTGGTAAAGTTTCAGAACATAGAATGTCACAAGACATAACACTGAGTAGACAGGAACAAAGACTAACCAAGAATGCAGGTAAAGTTCCGGGATATGTGTATAACGAAAATCAAATCTTAGTAGAAGTGCTATAAAATAGGCGAGATTTACAGCCAAAAGATCATATACAGCCAGTCCAAGGGCAATAATCTGCCAATGTTCAATGTGAAGTTTCTTTCGATTTGTCTGATTCTCGTTCGTTCCCATAGTAGTGTTCCTATTATTTCCAGTATTTCAATTTGCCTTCCGGAATCTTCACGATTCGGCCGGCACCATTTTCATATATAACATCTAACTGATCCCAGAATTCCTGGTGAACAGTATAGAGATCACAGTCTGTAAATACACAGGCATACTCACAATCCGCTGCCACACTTAAGAAGTAATGATCGTCTGCTTCATGCGAACGCCAATACTCAAAGTCTTCAAGCGTCTGCCAGGTCATAGCACGATACAGATATACCTCGTCCTGAGTTGAGCAAACAGGAATCGGAGTCTCTGACTCACCATTTTCCATCAGATTGTCATAAACATAATGGATCAATTCCATCTTCTGATCGGAATAGTGTGCCTTAGTCAAAGTATCCTTATTGAATGCCATCAGATCATTGTAGCGCATAGATTTATTATCTGCAATGTAAAGTGGATTTCTCTCCTCAATCTTATTCTCAATTCCAGCATAAAAGAGAACTGCAACAAAGGCCCAAGAGCAAAGATAGAACACCGTTGTCTTACGTCCGTCACCATCCAAATTAGCAATTGCATACACAATCAATAAGAAGACAACCATCCACATCAGGTAATAATTCTTGTAATAGTAATATGCAGATACTTTTTCCGTCTTATATCCTACAAGGAACATTCCAAGAATGAATACAGCAAAGATTGGTGTGAACCAAGCCAGGAAACTATTCTCTCTCTTCTTATAAAGTACGTAGAGTGCAAAAAGTGCGATTGGTACAAAGAAGAGGAAGTTACTATAGAAATCCTTATAGATCGCACCCTTAGCCGCCAGCGCATTTCCTACCGTAACATCATCCTTTACGAAGACATCCATATAGGTGTAATAGAAGCCAAGGATAATGGGAATCAGGAAGATACCAAGTCCGGTTACCAATGTATTTACACTGAATAACTTCTTGTCTTTAAACTGACGAAGCAGGAAGGCCAGGCCCATTGCCAGGAACACTGCCGGCATGAAGAGCACATAGCACTGAAAGAGTGCATGGCAGAAGATCATAAGCAGGAGAATTCCATTTACTTGGCCGCTTATCTTTCCAACCGATACATACTCCTTACGTAGGAAGGTATCCGTCAGAATTACCATAGCTGCGATCATATACAGACTCATGCCAAGGTAAGTGAATCCGTAGAAGGTAGAATTCAGAGGATAACCTAAGAGATAGATAAAACTCGCGATAATGGTAAGAAGCTGTGCAAAGTGGTCCTTCTTCTGCAGCCAATTCTTCGCCACTCCATAGAAAACGAATCCGGATAAGATCAGCTGAAGAATGTCTCCCAGAACATAGATCTTATACCAGTAGTCGAACTTGACGAAGGGACTAAGCATAGCCATCAAGCTACCATTCACAAGTTGCGCGAAGAACATACGGCTGATTTTCTGTGTCTTCACGAACTGGATTGCCTCATAGTATCGAGCTCCAGGATCGCTTGCACGATAGTTCCATGCCAGAGTGTTCAGACCGTAGTGAACATTTGCAATATAGAGCACTACTGCAATAAGCAGGATAGAGAAAATGATCTCATATACATCAATTGTATACTGCTGTCTCTTTCCTTCTACTTTCATCTGTAAAATGAGGAAAGCATCAATCAATAAGTTGATGAGACCAAGCGATACCAGATTCACCGGAATATGAACGACATTGATCACCGCTGCCGTAAAAGCAATCATACACTCGTAGATTACTACAGACAAAGCCAGTCCCGTCACAAGATTCTGCTTCTTCTCCGTCTTAGGGAAGAAGAGAATGGTTCCATATGTAATTATGAAACTCAAGCTATAAAATATGCTTGCTCCAATTGAACTATTCATTATTCGTAACTCTCCTCTGCAGGTACAGTTGCTGCAATAAAGCCAGCGGAATTCTGATAGATTCTCTGCAGGCTGTCAAAGTATTCCTGATGGTTCGCATAAACTTCTGAATCCGTGTAGACACAGACATAATCACAGTCGGCCTTGATATTCTTGATAAAGGTCTTCTGCTCGTCATTCTGCTTCCAATACTCAAAATCCACAAGCCACTGCCCTGTCATAGATTCATAGAGATAGGAATCTTCCTGGGATGCTACCAGGGGAATCTGTCCCTCCGTTGCAGATCCAGACTGCAAGGTGTCATATACATAGTGGATCAGTTCCATACGCTCCTGAGAGTAATGAGGCGAATGAATGGTATTCCAGTTATAGACAAGAAGATCGTTATAGAACATGGACTTATTATCCACGATATAGTTCTCACTATTATCCTGAATTCTAGTCTCGATTCCACCCATTACCATGATGGCAACAAAGGCCCATGACAGCATGTAGAAGCAAGTCATCAACTTCGCATGCAGACTGGTGTGTGTCAGCGCATAGACGATCAAAAGGAAGGTCAGAAGCCAGAGTACATAATAATTCTTATAGTAGTAATAGGTCGAGACCTTACGATTGATGTAAGAAATTGCAAACATGACAAGAGTCATGACCGTAAACATAGGGGTAAACCAGGAAAGGAAATGATTCTCCTTCTTCTTGATCATAAGTATGATACCCAGTAATGCTACCGGTACAAAGAATAAGAAGTTAGAGTAAAGGTCTCTATAGATTGCTCCCTCCGCCGCAAAGGCAGAGCCAACGGTAAGATTATCTACGGACTCATCTGTTACAAACACATCCATATAGGTATAGATAAAGCCGTAGATCACCGGAAGCAGGAAGATTCCCAGCCCGATGAAGAGCGTTTCCAAAGAGATCAGGTTCTTCTTATGGAATTGCTTTGAGAGGAGTGCAAATCCTATTGACAAGTAGGTCACCGGCATGAAGAGAACATAACATTGGAAGATTGCATTACATCCAATCATCAGAAGTATGATATTGATCAAAGTCCCTTCAGAGATTGGATGTTTCCTGCCAATGCTATCCCCATAACAAGTCATCTCATCATGTGCAAACATATCTGCGAAGATCATGAGCGCCATAATGACATAGAGGCTCATTCCGAGATAGGTAAATCCCCAAATAGTAGAATTCAGAGGATATCCAAAGATAAAGAAGAAAGATACTGCACCGGCTACGATATGTCCGAAATGATCCTTGGTCCATCTACGTGCGGTTCCGTAAAACATTATCGAGGAAATCAGTAACTGTAGAATATCTCCCAGAACATATGCCTTATAGAGGTAATCAAACTTGAGCCAGGGCATTACCATCTGGATCAGTGCGCCATTAATAAGCTGTGCGAAGTACATATGACGCACCCTCTGATCACGAATATATTCCATAGATTCACGATATCGCGCGGAAGGATCCACAGTGCGATAAGACCAATCCAGAGTCTTCAGTCCATATCGAATATTGCAAACATAAAGAACTGCTGCAATCAAAAGCAATACAAAAATAACATCGTAAGCATTAAAGCTATACTTCTGTACTTCTCTCTTCTTGATAATACGATACCAAAGAAAAGCACCCAGAAGGATATTCACAATTCCAAGACTTAATGTATTGACTGGAATATGAACCAGCTGAATGGTTCCTGCCACAAATGCCAGAATGAACTGCATAATGATGACAGAAAGTGGAATCCAGGTTACGAGAAGCTGCTTGTCTTCCGTCTTCTTGTATGAGAAGACCGCAAGACCTAATACAGCAAATCCCAGCATATAGATTGCAGATGTAAATACAGTACCTGTCACAATTTAACTCCTAATAGATGTGTAAGCCCTTCATTTAGCCTTAATTATATCAAACGTTTCATGGGAGGAATTAATCGAAGAATTGCCGTAATCGCAAGACCGATGATAAAAATGGACACTTCCCACAATAGCCTTGATATGAAGAGATGTACCCCTGCTTCGTACAGATGATCGAATATAAATCTCGTATAGACAATCAATAAATCTGACAGCAGGTAAATCCCAAAAGTTTGAGCCCCAGCCCAAGAAATCACTTTTCCAAGTCTTCCTTCGATCGGCACTTGCATCAATAGCTGGAAGATAAAGAAGCCCTCTAGAATTAGTGGCAACCATTGGTAATTATCGAGTGTCATGAATGCCCCATCACCATCTCGTACCTGCATCGTATATGACATCACAACATTCAAGGCTAATGTAAGTATGTATCCTGTCAAGCATACCCACTTCTTCATGAATCCGTATCTTCTAAAATAACCACCCGCCATAAAGAGGACTACTGCTACATTAAAAATCGGAATATTGAAATTGCTATGCATGGTCAATTCTGGGACAAAATTCGCCAGAAGGGGAATTCCTCCCACCAAAACAGCATAGCAAAGGAATAGATACTTATACGCATTCGCATCCATTGCCTGAGATAGAATCTGCAGAATCGGTAGCATCACCATTAGGCCTAGGTACATGTAAAGATACCAGTAAGCGTTGGTAATACTGTTGCCCCAGATCGAGCGTAGGAATCCCCAAACACTAATAACTTGACTCGGGTCACGGTAGCAATTATTGAGATAGTACACTCCCGAAAAAAGCACAATCACTAAAACTGTTCGCGCAATTCTCTCTACACTCTTTTTAAAACTATCCCGTCGATTTAAAAGCAGATATCCGGAAATCATCACGAATACGGGAACAGCAGTCTTGGACATCCAAAACCAAATTAATGATACCCACCATGTCTTATCCGCAGGTGTAGTATAACTAAGAAACAGTTCCTCAATCGTGTGATTAACTATTACAAACAGGGCCGAGAAAATTCTCAGACAGTCGATACTGGCGTTTCTTTCTGCCGGATTGGTTTCTTCACTCATCTATCGAATCTCCACACTTCTCGGACAATCATCGAAATTATATACCGTAGTTCCATTTTCTATCAGTTTCTCTCGAATTGATCCGGATACTTTATCACCAATATTTACCCATCCGGGCAGATCCATAAATGCCACTTCCGGGTCTACCAGCAAGTCAAAATCTGCAGGCATAGATGCACCAATTCCATGGTGTGAAACCTGAAGATAATCTGCCTTCAGTTCATCTCCATACTTATCGGTAATCTTATTATACAGACTCCCTGTAACGTCTGCACAGAAGAGCATCGATTTATCCTGTCCGGATAGCTTGAACATCATAGACCCATTATTGGCTGGATCTTCTTCGTAATCGCTATCTTCCAAATCATATGCGTTCAGGACATCCATCCTGAGTCCAAATAGATCGATCTTGTCTCCCGTCTTCACATATTCAACATTCTGTCCATCAATTGCCTTGAGAAATGCCTCATAATACTCAAAGCCACCATCATACTGATTCACCACAGAACGGTAGTAATCGTAGTCTAAATCGATGGTATAAATCGTATCAACATTAATGCCAAATCCCGAGTTCATCAGATTATTAAAGGCGGATACATGATCCTGATGGGGATGGGTAATAATCCATGCATCCACCTTACTGCCATGGTCAATGATCATATTTAAGAGCAGTTCTGAATTCAGATCAAAGCCGCCATCTACAAGGATCAGATGGCCATCCAAATCTGTAATGGAATAACACATTCCCTGAGCGCCATTCGCCTGAGGATAGTCAGTAACCGTCCAAAGATTGGTGTATTTCTTGCCATTCTTGAAGATACGATAATGTTCTCCCACTGATGCTAAAAGGGACATATCGTACTCTTGTAAATATTCGTCACTCACATTAGAAATCCGATCATCCAAAACGATATAATCCGCATCGCCTGAAATCGCCGAATTTCTAACATTCTGATTTATTAGTCGGAGAGATTTCTCATTTTCCGTCTCATCTGTTTTAACAAGACTATTATCCTTGGGAATGGAAAGTCCAACCCGTCGAATATTTCGCACATCTGCAAAGGACTGTTCCAGATAATTCTCCATTAGGATAATCGGTTTTGACTTCTTCTCACCATTCTTGGCATCAGAAATAATTATGCTTGCAATCTGATCCCTATCTTCTTCAGATATCTCATCAACATGGTTAATCTGATTGGTAAGTACTGTAAATTTCTCCGTCGTGCCAATTACATCGTATCCATTTTGATTCATTTCAGAGACTACACGCTGGTCTGAAAGAACGATAAAATATACAGGACGTGTTGATCTCTTCGCATCGTTTCGAACATCCTCCATAAACTGTCCGGAGACAATCTCGTCGTCCGTAATCGTCGTGGGGAAAGATCGGTCCACAGCCATCTCGGAGGAATACATTCGGAGCCCCTGAGTGATAAGGTCTGTACCATAAGTCTCATCCAACTTCGCTGGGATATAGGCATAAGTTGCAGTATGACCGGCAACCTTCTCTTCTGCATCAGCATAGCGAGAATCTGCATCTGTCCGAATCATATCACCAAGCTGAACGGCTTCCGCATTGACCTTATAGGGGTTGTCTGTCGCCATATAGTAATTGCTGTCCTTGGGACCAACTCCCCAAAATGCAGCAGATACTGTTAGCATAACCAGCGCAAGATAGGTAATCCATCTCTTGGATAAAGTAATCAATTCCGTCAGTGCACACGCGATTGTTGCAAACATAGGAAGAATCAGGAAGATTCTGACATATACAGACATAAAGCCCTCTTCTGTTCCCAGAACAGGCAAAATAGCCCTCATACTAAGTGGATTATAAATCACTACAATGAGCGCTATAACTGCATACCAAAAAAACGCGTGATATGAATTCTTCCATTTCTTCCGTAGAAGAAAAAGAATCACTAAGCTTGCCAGATAAACAGCAAAATATATGTTATTTCCCCAGAAATAAGGATGTAATTGTCTTAGATAATCAAGTACTTCAGACATTATATACTCCCTTCTGATAGAGAACAGTGAGGAGCAGAATAGTAACAGTTGGTATAGCTGCGACCATCATACGTAAGAAGATCTTCCTATCCTTCTTCTGAATCGCCCATACAAGGCCGGATAAGCCAAAGGCAATCGTTGAAAATCCCACCCCCATTAGTGTTGCTGCTCCATTGGCAAGTAAGGTCATGGATAAGATTACTGTCGCCTTCCATGTCATCCCTTTTCCTTCTCCATTCCTGCCTATTCCTCCCATATATTTCATGCACAAATAAAGCAAAAGCGGAAGCAAAATCGTATACAGAACAGACTTGCTGTTCCAAGTCCAAAGAAGCATACGCCTAGCGAATCCATGATTCATCTTATTGCCATACTCTACCATCAAGGTAACCAAGAACATAAAGGTTCCTTTTCTTCTTCCATCACCAGGGAAGAAAAGTTCTGCCATCAGCCAGAAAACGCCATAAGCCAATATGCCAAAGAAAAGTGGCATGAATGACTTACATAGTAATAAAGGATGGAAATGAAAAATCTTGGACCAAAATGCCAGATAGGGGAAATAAGATGTAAAGATATATTTATATGATATATCTGATAATGGCAGCTCAAGGCCATTTTTCACGTCCAAACCATGAATAATATTAGTATTTCCGATATCATTCACCATTGTAAGATAGACTTCGTCATCTCCATAGTCTACCGGCTGAAGATATACCATGCGAAGGAGCTGGAATACTATAAATACAAACGCCGGAATCAGCATCCAATGGAAGTCTCGTCTGAAGTTCCTAATCCAATCAGAAGTAGCGTCCTTAATGTCCGGCAAGCCACCAGCCTTGCGAACTCGAAGCGCAAAACAATAAACATTCCATACAATAACAATGACAAAAAAAGCAATAAATGCTCCGCAAAGAATCCTAAAGTCAGCACCTGTAATATTCATAGGAATGCAGAGAATATTGAAGACCGCAAGCTGCGTTGCAAATCCTAATAAAATCTTTTCAACAAATGCATCTCTTGTCATCCACAGATTTCCTGTCATGTAACAAGAAACTGCCATGATGAAAATAATAATAATTCCCTTAATAATATACATCATTCAACCTCAAATACGTGGAATTGATTAACTTGTCCAAGTTCTATCAGTTCTGTAGGCTCATCTTTGATCAAGTGATAAGACTCATCCGTTATAACCAGATACTCTCCGGGCGAAAGCACTAATTTTCCTGAGCTAATATCATCAGCATGCCCCATCGACATAATAAACTGGTAGTCATACTGGCGAATTCCATAATACACCCTGGCCTCAGCAGGCATCGCATCCGCCCCGAAGGCTCCTTCGCCCACGACAGCTAACCGAATCCGTCCATCTGTCGACTCATTCTCTGTGATCAGATCATGAATAGCGATCGTCTCATCGGTCAGTTTGTATGCATTCTCCTTCGTTTCAAATCGATACATTGGAGCTGTCCCAGCGAACCAAATTACTGCAATAGTAATTAATAAAATCACGCTCTTTTCTCTTCGCTCCAGTGCTGAAAACAGTTCAACCCATGCATATGCTATCACTGGAACAATGAAGAATACCCAACTTAATCTCGTATATTCCAAGTAGGTGTTCATTTTAGGGATTAGTATTGATCCGACGATTGGATTAAATAGAAACAGGCAAGACAGTACCGCGATCCAGAAGAACGCATTATACGCCTCTCCCCGCTCTCTCCTCTTAACCCATATATATACCAGACTTAAGATATAGAGAATATCCCATATGGATAAGCCCCATAGGAGAATATAACTTGCTTTGATTAAATCCATTCCTTCTCCTAACTACATCAGCCGAATGTTTCAACACCATTTAACCGATACAGAACAAGCAATCCCAAACCTAGTATTGCCGGAAGTAGATAGATGATTGCTTCAAAGATAGGGATTATCCTTTTCTTTCTCACCCCTTCAATCAAGGAAAGGAGTCCAATTTCCAAAGGCATAGCAATCAATCCCATAGAGGAAGTGAATCCGCCCATTGTAACTGCACAGATCATCTGAAGATAGTTTAGTTTTCTACTATCGACCGATCTTCTCATATAGATCACTAATACCAGTAATACCGAAATGGTACCTACCAGATTCTTCCCCCAGACAGGCCAATCCAAGAAAATCAAGCTCGTAACCATCAACTGTCTGGTCATATCATTAATTAACGCGCATATTGTCACAAACCATGCTGTTTTCGTTGCATCCTGCGTAAACAAGAACATTCCCATGATCCAAAGGATCAAATAATGCCAGAAAAGAATCAATGGGGGCAATACCGTCTTGCAAATCACAAGAGGATGGAAATGAGATACCCTACTCAAAAAAGCCGCATAAGGATACCACGAATCCATCATATCTTTAAAGTTAGCCTCAAAAATAGATGTGTAAACCTGACCATTGTTGGGATCTGTGAGATAGAGCTTGTCAGACCCAAGCATATCATTTACGAGCGCAAAATAGGTCTTGTCATCTCGATATTCTATCTCCTGGAAATAGAATAGGCGAAACATCTGGAATCCGACGATCAAAGCCATCAGAATAAAAGGTGCTACTTTCGCAAGATCAAACTTCCCTTCCACAGAGATTGCCCAATCTCTTCTACGTATAAACAATACTAACCCAGTCAACGTAGCTATTACAGTCACAACTTCATATGCCATGCACAGAACATGAAAGGGAGCTTCAAATCTTATCATCGGGATACATAAAATTGTAAAAAGAGTATAGGACAGCATCAGACCACAGATATATCGATAGCCCCATGTAACTGAGCCCGTTTCATATCTTCTTGTTGTTATCAGGGATCCCATTATCAGAGGGGTGATTCCCAGATAGAAAATTAATGCAAGCATCTACATCCTCATCTTATATAGATATGATAGTGTTCCGTTTCCAAACCACTTCTATAATTACTAGCAGCCGTAATATAGGCCGGATCATCATACTTTTTCTGTATTGCTATGGCTACACATCCATACATCTCACTTGTCGGTAAGATTCGGTACAATTCAGAACTTGCAGGAATATCATATCCTTCGCCAAACACAACAGAGATATCTGTATCCTCCGAACGGAGGCGATTTCCCAAAGAATCCGTCACCATAATTCGGTTGATTCCCTGTTCTTGCAGAAAATCATGTATCTCAGCCGTCTCATTATCCTTCACGCAATTCGGCATATATCCATTCGGATATTCAATTTCGAACTTCGAGTTAGCGAAGACGACAAATGCAAGCATGATCAGTACAAGAACCTTCTGATAATTCTTCTGCCCCACCATTAATTCAGCGCACACAGAAGCCATCATCGGAATCATGGGCAGTGCCATAAATGCAAGATAATATTTATCACCCACCAATCCTGCTTTGGTTGATATTAAGTAGAGAACCGGTGTTGCTGTTAAAGCAAAAGTAATACCGAGAGAAAGAACCAGAGCATTTCTCTTGTATCTTGACCAGCAAAAGAAGAAACCCAAAGCAAGAGCAAAGAATATTAAATGCAAATGCGTCTGAGAAAAATAGATTTCCTGATCCCGGATGAAGAGAATATTATCTGGAAAGCCCATCTTCTGCCCTCCTCTCCATCTTCTTGCCATTAACAAGAGAGCTAACTGTTCCTATTATGAAACCAGGAAGGATTAAAGTCATGCTCCATATGAATCCCATTTGGACGGTAAGTTGAGATGCAAATCCAACAATTATCATTAAGAAAATCAGACCGATTCTCCCCTTGTTGTTATGAGGCCTTAAATAATCAATGATTAGTGCAAGGGCAAAGGGAATTAGTATGTTCATGAAGAAGGTTTTATCCAGCCAGGAATTTCGTAATAACTGAATCGATCCCAAACGGTAGATTGGGGTAATCGCAAGATAGATTACAATAATCGCTAATTTAAAATAGTCACGTTCTTTCTTTCTATTCCCCTTACCATCTTCCAGAAATAGGACACATGACAGATAATCCACTACGCCAAAAAAGAATACCAGGAGGAATACCGGCAAGATCCTTCTAAGCAGCATAAGGGGTTCAATGCCAGCCCATGTAGCCAACACATCATAGTAAACTTCTAAAGGTGAATTTGCTTTTTCTGCAAGAATCTGCCCATAGGCCTCCCCTGTGTAGGGATTGTATTCATAGATAGTCGCAGTTGCCCGATTGGTTTGAATGATGGGCAATGTATAGTCTTCTGCTGTAGGAATTGTAAAGAAAACTGAAAGAATGACTATGATCAGTGTAAGAAGAACCAATCCCCACTGTTTTAAATCGTATGCTCTTCTCTCCTTAATCCAATCTGCAAGAAGTTCAAATAGTGTTTTGACACATACCAGAGTAGAAACCAACCCCAATACAAGCGATGCAACTCTCCAACGATGTGCAATATCTCCCACGCTACTTCCTGCATGAATCATAGGCAGGGTCATGCACAGAAAAGCAGCTAAAACCGTCGCAAATCCTGCGGCGAAAGTAAATCCTAGAGATTTATTTCTCTTAGCTGTTAGTCGCACCCAAATGGCTCCAACGACCAGGGGAAGCAATCCTAAATTGTAAATAAGTATAAGGCCGGTCTTCACAGACTTTTCCTCCTCTACTGATCAAACGATAACCTTCAGTAGCAACTAGTATTTTCGATTAGCCAAAAATCTTCTTCAGTATCTTTCCAATATTCTTCTCTACCAAACTATTAAAAGCCCAAGCAAGAAGAATAATAACTGCCATTGTCACAACAAACGCAATAACTGATGTAAGTTGATAATTTCCTGTATATCCAAAGATCAGAAGGAAGAACCAACATCCAAAAGAAAAGAGAACCGGAATGTGAATCAAATATACTCCGTAAGAGATTCTTCCCATGAATATACATACCTTACTCTCAAGAATGTTCTGCAAAGGCTTAGACAATGCAAGACCTATCATGAAGAGAGTTGCTCCAATGATGTGCATACCATGCTCTACAGTCTGAAGCGAAATTCCATAATTTCCAAGTGTAAGGGTCAACCACATATACTTTCCATCCGGAACAGCATATGCAGGGAATCCGCCAAACCATGCACCTGCAATAATCAGTACAATCCCTGGAATCACCAAAATATTGGAGATTTTCTTTTTGCTCTTTGCCATAACAAGCGCAATCAAGAATCCAATACAGAAATTCAGCATCAAGAGCTGATTCATATATACCATCACCAAGCTTGCTAAAACAGCCAGAATAACTCCAGCCCACTTATTAATCTTAGCTGCAATTCCAAATGCATACACAAGGTAAGAACCGAAAAACATCAGGTTCATCATCCAAAATGCTGTTGAAAAAGTGTCACGACCAAAAAGCCAGGTTGTAACAAAAGATTCCTTCAGAAGAACCTTCCAGCTTATCGGAGTTGTGTAGTACTTCCCAAGCCAATCTGACGCACTTAAACCTGCAGCTTCTGCATTATGAAAGAGCGAATACTTCAGCATCAGATATACTACCGCGGATACTGCAAAAAGCGGTAATGCCAAACGAAAGTAGCGCTTGATCAAAACCTTTGCCGTGTGCTTATGATCCACTTGCATTATCTGCAAGGTTAGCACAAGGCCAGTCACCATGCAGAAGATACAAACCATGAAGTTACCATTTGCCCAGAAGGATAAAGGGCTTCGACTAAACTTCATATCCATCAGATTCGATGTGTGGACATACTGAATCTCACCCACAATTGCTGCATAGAAAAATGCAGATAACCAATGATGAAAGAAGATGCAAAGGCAAGCGATTCCACGCAGCCCATCGATCCAAAGAATTCTTTTCTTATCCAAGTTCATTCTCCATTACAGCACATTCATCCAAAGTCCGGAATAGTAAACCATATAAAGTGTCACCGATGTAATAAAGGCTGTTGCAGCAATCACAATCGTATTATAAGTACTCTTCTTCATCTTACATTCAATCTTCCGATTATAGAAAAGCATTACCATAAGGAATACGAAGGGGAAGAGATATCTTCCCTGTAATCCCTTGATACGCTCTACGCCAACCGGATTGAAAGCAAGATACATAGCCGTCCAGATCAGAAGTTCCGATGCGAAGGAAAGCAGTACCGCACCAATCTTGAACGGACGCATATCCAATTCTCCTGCTACTGTTCTTGCAGTTTCGGTATCCTCGTCGCTCAGATGATAACGATCTGCGGACCCCTGAGTCATAGCCAGGAATACCAGCATAATAGACACCAGGTAGGTTCCTGTTCCGGTGTACATCCCGGAGTAAACCAGGTTGGTCCAGGATTTCATGCCAAAGTACCAAGGCAACTGCCAGGACAGAATGTTGCCAAACAGGAGCTTCGCATACTGCAGAGGATGTCCAAGGATCAACATAAGCTGCTCATAAGTATTAGCTGTGGTTCTTCTGGGATCAGAATAGAGATCCGAACCACCATTTCCACTCATGATTGTCGGCAGGACAAAAGTTGCCGCCAGAAGAATAACAATAATCAGAAGGATGAGTACCCATCTTCTGCGTTCCTTAACGGACTGATACTTCTCCTTAGGCAAGAATGCCAGCATCAGAATCACAGGGAAGTAGACTGCCTTGGGAATAATTCCAAGTGCCATAATGCCTGCTGCCAGTCCAAGTCTCTTATAGTTAATAGCCCCTTTACTGATATATTCTCTGGTATAGATGGCATAGCCAAGAAGTAGAAGAGAGTTCACAAAAGCATCATAAGAGAAGGCCGTTGCAAGGAGTAAGGGGACCGGCATCAAGCCGATGAAGAAAATCGTTCTCTTACCAATGACGCAGAGCTTAACCGCCAGAGATACAAGAATGACATAGAAGAGCAGGTTGGCCAGATTTGCAAGATAGATTTGCCAGGTAAAGCCTGCACCGAATGCTCTTGCGATACACATTGTTATCGCCTGTACGAAATAACCCACTCTTCCATAGAAGGTCGTGTAGGGATAATTGTGCGGCGCACGTTCTGCAGTATCCATATTTTCATGAGCATCTGCCCACTGGGACAGAAGGATCTGCTCATCGATGGTATTCACTTCAGGGAACTGCAGATTCGAATATGCCAGATAGGATTCTGTCTGAGGGACATCTCCCATATATGACATCTGATACATGCAATTGAAGTGGATCTGTTCATCCCAGCAGAGTCCGGTGATTCCATGAGAGAAAAGGATGGAGATTCCAAAAGTCAGTCCCAGAATCAGGAACACAAGATGCAGTCGATCTAAGAAGATGCTACGGAAGACTGTCAGGATAGCAATTGCAGTAAGAATCGCGATAATGAGGAACCATCTCTCATAGTTAAAGTGGATGGCATTGGAGAAGGTTACTCCTGAGACTTGTGCCGCATCAGCTTCCTCCATAACAATAATCACAGACTTGGACACATCCTTAATCTCGGTGATACCGGTCTGCAAGAGGACCGATGCCTTATCATCGAGGTAGGTATATTTATCCGTTCCAAAATCAGAAGTTGTATTCACGAGAATCGTATAGGGAACCTCATGATCTGTCGTAAGAGTCAGCTGAACTCGGTTGAAGAAGTTAGGCTGGAAGTTATAGCGAAGATATACCGGATTCTCATAATGATTGATCCAGGATTCGTCCACCTGAGTAATGGTCTCTCCGGAAGCCAGGTAAGAGCCTCTTCCATCGATAGGATTCTCAATCCGCTCCGCCTGCCCGGTGGTATAAGTTACCGATACCTTCGGATTTAGAACAGATTTACGCTCGAATCCGGCAAGTTCAATAACTGCAGCCAGTCCAAGGATGATAATAATCGAGAGAAGGGCACAGAGAATTCGCTGTCCGATATTCAATTTTCTGTAATCCATCTTAGGAAGTCTCATGCGATCTCTCCGATCATTATCTATGATTCGATCTACTTAGTAATCTTACCGGCTCTATTATTTTCCTGTCTCTTACGCTCTCAGGAAGATGGCACATACCACCATAATCTGATACCAAACCGATGCGATAAGCACTTTATTTCTGAAGACACCCTTATCATCACAGGTCAGTCTCTCAGGCATCAGGGAGATACCTAGGAGTAAAACGAAGGGCAGGAAGTATCTTCCCTGAACCCCGTTAATAAACTCTGCGTCTTTCTGTGTCCATGCGATCAGCATTCCACCTACTGCAAAACCAATTCCCATCAGAGCTACGATAAACATGAAGATACGTGTCTTGACGGAAAATACGCCCTTCTCCTTCTCTGCGGGAATGGCAGACATGAAGAGGAGCATAAGCATTACTACTGTAATGTACTGAGGCAGAATCATATTCATCCAGCCAAGGTTTGTGCCACCGATGGTCAGCAGGTAGAAGTCAAGCTGATGATAGATGGTGGAACCCAGCAAGAAGATGATATGTACCGGATCATGAATGATATCGCTGAAGGTATAGCAGTCAGACCAAAGGGTCGGGCTGTAGGCTCCTACCGTTCTGTGAATCAGAGGGAAGAAGCCAAAGATGACACTAATGATCGTCAGCGCAAGGGCACCCCAGGACAGAATCTTGTCTTCACTCTCCGTCTCTTTTCTCTTCTTCATGAAGATCAGAAGAGGAAGAAGCGCCAGCGGCATAAGAGCACCGTACTTACAACGTGCAAGAAGCAGCGTTGTAGCAATGATCATGCCATAATCCAGATAGCGGAACTTATCCTTCTCGGCGTAACATACGCGCATGACTGCTACAGTTAAAGCCAGAGACAGGGAGATGTCAATGCCATCTGCATTAATGGTGGTTGCTTCCTGAATCATGGAGGGCAGCATAGCAAGAACAAAGATGAGTTCCTTACCTCTTACAGTTCTACGGATTGCATAGTAGAGTAAGAAGAGGACCGGGATAAAACTGATGATTCGACCCATGGTAATAATGCCTGCTGCGGACAGATGAAGCAGTCTTCCCAGAACGACTCCGATTGCAGCGGGCAAATAGGTCACCTTAGGATTCTCCTGAGAACCCCAGTAACTTGTCTCAACCTGCTTACTTGTCGTGCGAGACTTAAGCCAGTTGTAATACTTTACATAATAGTTATGGCTGGGAGCATCAGTAGTGAGACCGTTGTCTGCTTCTTCTGCCGTAATCACAGACTGGTCATCTGCGGAGGACTGCCATCCCATGAGATTCTCGGAAATCTTATAGACTGTATTGAGGTGAGCACCTTCATCCGGTCCGAGCTTGGCAGGAACCAAGAGGTTAAACATGATTGCCATTGCCGTAAATACAATGAGGAAGATGTTTGCCAGCTTCCATTTCCATACGTAAATTGTAAAGAATGCAAAGATAAAGATGAGGGACAGAAGAATCGCAAAGAGTACGAAGAGCTTCTGGAAGGAATCCCAGATACCAGACTTAATGCGAAGAGCGAGTGCTACATCATCTGATTTTGCTACAGAAAGAGCGTTGGTCTCAGGGAAATCAACTGCAGTGATGGATACGGTCAGGTTCTGTCCTGCTGTTACCGCTACCGGCGTCTTGAAACTGAAATCCATCCACTCCCATTCCTTGATGGAAGATACATCGATAGAGGATTCGCCCAAGGTCTCACCGCTGGCAGAATCATTGAGAGCAACCTGAATGGTACCGGTCTGGTCCTTTACTCCATAGGTTACAAATGCAAGGCGCAGAGCCTCAATCTCAGTATTCTCACTAATCGCAAAGGAAGTGGCTATGTTATCGCCATCTGTCATCTGCTCTGTGAAGAGCTGTTCTCCCATGGGATAGATATCCGTACCATAATCTGTACGGATCTTGCTAAAGGTATAGAAGAAGATCAGAAATTCCGACAGCAATAGAAGCGCAAAGGCAATCCAATGCGATGCAGGGATTTCTCTTATGGAGTTCTTCTGAGATTCATCTCTCTTGGTCTTGTGCCAATTCATATAAGTCACCATCTTATCTTGTCCTCAGGAATAGACAGCAGATTGCAAATACATGTAACACCAGGTAAATCACCAGGATTCTGCGATGTGCAGCCTCCTGGTCTTCATAATGTATCAAATTAGGCTGAAGTGTCAGCAGGAAGGGGAATACGTAGGGAGTAAGATATCTGCCCTGTACTCCGGATACAGTCTTAGATCCTGCGGGTGTATTACCAACCAGCATTCCTCCAATTGCCATTCCCAGTCCCATCAGAGTCATAAGAATGATCCAGAAACGTTCACCGCGTAGGAACTGATACTGCCCACCTTTTTCACTTGCCGTCTTCTGCCCACCATTTCTCTTCTGCCCAATCATGAGCAGGAAAAGTACCAGGATCATTGCCATCCCAATATGGTAAGGCATACGAAGTTCATACCAGCCGAGTTCTGTTCCGAGCACTCCGTAGAAGAAACGATCCATGTGTCCATTAAAGGAATTACCAACCAATAGGAACATCTCATAGGGATGCGTTAAAACATAAGCAGCTGTATAATTCTGCACTCCCTGGTTGGTCAGTACATCCGATGAGAATGCCTTAGAGATACTAGGCAGGAACCCAAAGAGGAAGGAGCCTGATACTACGACTGCAATCTCATATATAAACTTCTTATTCGTCTTATGACGGCCAATGATTAGTATCGCCATAAGGCAGATAGGCACGCAGGCGCCATACTTACAGGTTGAAAGCAGGTAGGATAATACTGCGAATCCGATCAATTTTGCCCACGCTGCAATCTTCTCTTTTCCGGTGGCCTTCTCTTCCCATCCACGACGAATGGCTTCCTTGTCTGCAAAGAGATATGAAATCACCATGCCTGTAAAGAAGAAGGCCATAGAAAAAATAGGGCTATCACTGGAAATCGCAGTGGCTTCCTGCAGGCTCATAGGAAGACACATGATAGCAAGGAATAATTCCTTACGAATGGGTGTCAACTTCAGCGCCCAATAACATGCCAGCAGATATACCAGCAAGTTACAGAAGCGTCCCAGCATTACGGTAGGGACCACCCCCAGACGCATGAGTCGTCCCAGGATGATACCGATTGCAGAGGGAAGGTAGATGATGTGAGGTACTTCTGTATTGTAGGAGTACTTCTGGTCTACTCTCTCATTGCTTACTCCATGCTCTTTCAGCATGGGGAAATATTCATTGTAGTAATCTCTCTGAATTGCCTTCTCTCGAAGTTCTACTTCCGCTTCCACCTTGCGGACGGTTTCCATATGAGGGACGCCATCGTTCCAGCCGGAGATTTCTCCAGCCACATCATAAGCAACGGTCAGATGATACTTCTCATCCGGTGCGCCATTGGCCGGAATCATGATCATATATAAGATTCCAAGGCCTAGGATCAAAGGAATCGCAATACGCTCCACTGAAGCCTTGCGAACCATGATCAGCCAGTAAGCAATCCCCACAAGAAGCAGCAATGCCAAACTGATCAAGATAAGCATTTTAAAGTATGGATCAGACGAATTATTGACTGATACCGCTTTGATTGTATACAGCATCGTAGCCAAAGCAAAAACTGCTACACAAACAGGAAATAGATATTTAGTTGTCTCCTGCAGTCGATCCTTCATCAAGCATTCACCATTCATATAAGGGTCTGTCACACCTAAATCAGTCCGCCGATCACATCCAGATAAGTTAGCACAGATACAAATTGAACGATTATCGTTGTCATTAAAACCCTTCTTCGAACAATATCTTTATTGTCAACGCAAACCATATGAGGTGCGAGACAAAGCATCATCGTTACGATAAAAGGATGGAAATATCTTCCCTGAACGCCACCAATTTGCATCTCCGTATTTGGAGTCCAGCCAATGAGCATTCCGCCCATAGCAAAAGCTATTCCGAGAAATGTAACCAAAAAGAAAAGTGCTCTCTCACGAGCATGAGGCTTCTCTTGACCTCTCTCCGGAACAACGGATAGAAACAGAAGCGGTACAAACAATACAGCCTGATGAAGACGTATGCCCCACTCATATAATCCCAGAGAATAGCCAAATACACTTCTCCAATAATCGTCCATACGATAGTAAAAAGTATTTCCCAATATCTCAAAGAGTCGATAAGGATTGGACAATAATTCACCAATGGTGTAATAGGGTACCGTTCCAAGAACCGGGGTAAGCACTGTATTATCGCTAACCATTGTATAGATTCCTGGCAGAGTTCCTAACATAACAGATGCAAACAGAATACCCCAGGCGCAAAATACCAGTTTACGGTCTGCCCTTCGTTTCTTCATGGCTACAAGAAGAATCAAGAGGCAAATGGGAAGGCAGGCTGCATATTTGCAACGTCCAAGTATGATTCCCGATAAGAGTGCAACCAGCAAGTCCAACTTGGTCCATTTATCTCTCTCAGCACGATAGGCAAGGCTGAAAGTCGCTCCCATAAAAGCTAATGTCAGTGCTGCTACAGTACTATCTGTAGAATAGGAATTCACCTGCTGTACCAACATGGGCATCATGGAAAATACCATCATGAGTTCTCTTCCAATAGGACTTCTCCAAATCGCGTAGTATCCACACAAGAGAAAAAACAAGAGGTTGAAGAAACGTCCCAGCATCAGAATTCCGACCAAACGAAATCCCAGCACTCTTCCAAGAATTATTCCGAGAGCAGCAGGTGCATAGATAATGCGATAGAACTCCGCATGATAGATATAAGACTTCTCTACCCACTCACGACTCGTAGTTTTCGCCGTCATCCATTGATAGTATTCGTTGTAATACTCACGGTTAAGGCTCCTCGACCGAAGTCCTGGATCCTTCTCACCTTCTGTCATCATCATGAGAGAATCGGGGGAATCTGTCGTCTGTCCCATCCATTCGGATGCCAAAGCCTGTGCAACAGCAGAATGATAATCCTCGTCCGGGGTATTCATAACCGGAAGAAACAGATTGTAGGATATTCCAAGTGTCAGTGCTGTTACCAGAAATACCCATTTGATATCCACTCGAAGCAAGAAGAGAAGGCTATAGGTCATCAACAAGGTCACAAGCATCATTCCCATGATTACAAGCATAGCCGTATGAAAAGTATCATTCAGCCCTCTTCTTGATTCCCTCTGGAGAAAGAAGATTGCTATTGCAAGCATACATAAGCACACGGCAAAAACACTCGCTACTTTCTTCCAATTCAGTTGTAGGTTTAAAGATTTCTGCATATATGAGTCCTAAAAGACTTACCTTAATTCACCTTCTCGACGGTTACTCGAGAGTTCATATCATAGTATCCAACGGTATCCTTATCCGATACAACCGTTAGATTCAGCACGTCATAGAGTCTGTGATAAGCAGTAAATTCACCGTTTGCATATCCGGTACAGGACATAGAAATCAGATACTCACCACCCTGAAGGTTCATGTTCTGGGTAAACTTAGCCACATATACTTCACCGGGCTTCGCTACAGATACTCCCACCTTCTCGTACATGGTATTCGTACCGGTAATAGCGGTTCCATGGATATCCTTGAAGGTCAGGGTGAAGATAGGATCCTGAATCTCCTGGTTGAACTTGACCTTACTCATTACGGTAAAGTCAGTTCCCTTTTCGATGGATGAAGTCAGCATACCATCTGCATCTGCGATACCGAAGTCGATCAGCTCGGCTTCCTTATTGCCGTACTCGATCAGGTCCGGGTTGATATCAAAGTGGTCTCTCCAACACTTTACATTATCGATACGGGCGATACCGCTGCCGTCCAGAGTATCGTCTGCCTTCTTTCTGCCATTCTCCTGGATGAGGTCTGTGATGGAATTGCCGGAAGCCTTACCCGCCAGGGCAGGATTGTCCCCATTCTCCAGAGTGGTATCAGCCAGCTTATTCACCAGAACCTTCTTGTAGAGATTAATCATGTCACGGGCAGAACCTTCTGCGAGCTTATTGCCCTTATTGAGAAGCACAACGCGGTCGCAGTACTTCTGCACGGATGATAGATCATGGGATACGAAGAGGATGGTCTTGCCCTGCTTCTTGAAGTCTTCAAACTTCTTGAAGCACTTGGCCTGGAAGAATACATCACCTACAGACAGTGCTTCATCGACGATCAGGATCTCCGGGTCGATATTGATGGATACCGCGAAAGCAAGGCGAACCAGCATACCGGAAGAATAGGTCTTCACCGGCTGGTAGACGAAGTCACCGATGTCTGCAAAGGAGAGGATATCGTCAAGTCTCTCGTCGATCTCTTCCTTGGAAAATCCACTCATGGTTCCATTCAGGTAGACATTCTCGATTCCTGTGTACTCGGAATTGAAGCCGGCACCCAGTTCCAGAAGAGCAGAGATTCTGCCTTCGATCTCAACCTTACCGCTGGTCGGATTCAGGACTCCGGTGATGATCTTCAGGATGGTAGACTTACCGGAACCGTTGGTACCAATGATACCAACCGTCTCACCCTTCTTGACGTCGAAGGAGACTCCATTCAGAGCATAGTGCTCCTTATATCTCTTCTTCTTGGTCGGGATTAAAGCTTCCTTGAGACGATCCTTGGGATTGTCATAGAGCTTATACATCTTCGTGACGTTATCAACTTTGATTACTGTATTCTGATCCATATCTCTGATTTCCTCTGTCCGAAGGTCTTCTCCGGGCTCTTATTCTTAATGGTCTGATAAACGCACAAATGAGAACTTCTGCAATGTGAAGTTCTCAGAATTGTGACAATGTTAAGATTTTAAAGTACATCCGCAAAATGAGGCTTCAGTCTACGGAAGACAAGCTGTCCCATAATGAAGATGACTGTTGTTACGATCCAGAAGCAGATCGTAAGCTCGGGGCGTTCCCAGAACCACACCTTATGAATCAGTGAGTCTCTGTAACCTGCGGTAATGTAGTAAACCGGGTTAGCCTTAAACATGGATGCTGCCCAATGAGGGATAGTTCCCGCATCGATCATTCCATCCAGATTCCACATGATAGGAGTTACCCAGACCCAAACCTGCATGAGGACACCAACCAGCTGGCTCATATCTCGGAAGAAGACAACCAGTGCAGAGTTGATATATACAAGTCCAAGTACCAGGCATACCATTGCGAAAGAATAGTAGATCACCTGCAGTGTGTAGAGGTCCGGTGTAAAACCGTATGCCCAGTAGAGCAGGACGCTCAGCACAATCAGGATGACATGTACGACACCCGCAGAAATGATCTTAACGAAAGGTAATACATTGACGTTAAAAACGATTTTCTTAACCAGATAGGAATACTCAAGAAGTGTATTGGTTCCACTCGAAACCGCCTCCGAGAAGTAGAACCAGGGAACCATACCTGCGATCAGCCAGAGAACGAAGGGAACATAGACACCGGCGTGAGTTGTTACACCGCCTGCATTGAGTCCCTTCTCAAAGACAAACCAGTATACGAGGATCGTTACGATTGGATTTACGAAAGCCCAAAAGATTCCAAGGTAGGAACCTGCGAAACGAGCCTTAAAGTCATTTTTTGCAAGGCGAAGAATCAGCTTGGATTCAGCCTTGCGATTACTTGTTTTATTATTCATAGCTAGTTCAATATCCCCTTGGGATGCACAGTCTCTGATCTATAGATAAACCGCGATAATTATATCAGTTTTGTCGTTAACAGTCGAATTTTACCACGATTACGCTCTAATGAACAGTGACATTATTACCAAGAACTGGAGCCATACTGACGCGAATGCAAGTTTCCTTTTGAAGATACCATTTTCATCAACCCATGCATGTTCCGGAGACAGTGCGATCAAGAAAGGCATCAAGAAGGGAATAAAATATCTTCCCTGTAATCCCTCAATTGCATCACGGCCTCTGGCAGTCCAGCCTATAAGCATTCCACCCATCGCACAGAGTACTCCTAACAATGCTATTGTCGCTAGGAACCATTTCTTGGGATGAGAAATATTGCTTCCGTTATTCTCGGACAAAATCGCAAACATAAGTAGTACAAACAACGCAATTACGATCAGTTCCGGAATATATACATCCATAGACCCCAATCTCATTCCAAGTGCCTGTGTGAAGAAGTTACTGCCCGAATTATAAAGCGTATTCATGTATATTTCGAACACTCTAAATGGATGATGTACGACATCTCCTACACTATAGAATCTCGACCAAGTTCCAACTACATTACGTTCTTTGTGAACCGTTCCAAGTATAGAAGGAATAAATATTCCAAAGACACTAAATATCGGAATCAAAACGGCGCCAAACGAAACAGCATTCTCCATGCACAATTTATTCCGCTTATTAAAGCTAACCAACATCAATGGTATGAGGCACAGTGGAATTAGTGCTCCATATTTAGCTGTTGCAAGAATCAACGAGCATACAGCAATCACAGCTAAGTCTAAATAATCTAGCCTCCTCATTTGGTATACTCTAGTTGTCTGACTTAATACACAAGAAAGCAACGCCAAAGACATAGCAATAATAATACCATCTGGATTAACTACAGCCGATAACATCTCAACCATAGGAAGTGAACACAGAATAAAGAAAGCAGTCTTAAAGGTTTTGGCCCTTTTAATCGCATAGAAGAGTAACCATACTACTGGAATCATCCCAAATAGCCGAGCCATCATTGCGATTCCCGCACCAGATAGATGTATCATCCTGCCTAACCTCAATCCCATTCCGTTCATGAAATAGAAAAAGCGCGGGTTTTCTTCCCAATTACTTCCAGGTACATCCACCATTACTGCGTCGTTATCTATTGCGGTCAGTTGTTCGAAATACCAATCATAATATGCATGGTCTGCCCCAATCTCCTGCAGTCCTGTATTTATTTCAGCATCAGAAATGCTCACTTTCCCATCTTGGCCCTTCTGATACCAGAATGCGACTGAAATATGTCCCACCTCGTCCGGAGCACTGTATACAGGTATCAGGATAGATATCATCAGCATGATTGGGACTATCGTATACAAAAACACATATTCCAAAGGAACGGCAAAACGCACTATCGATATGTATGCCAAAACAACAATAATCGCTGAAATAATTGAAAATATAATAAACAGCTTTTCAAAACGATCCAAGTTTGATTGAACCATTTTCAACGCAATATTACCCGTACTAGATTCTGCAATGGAAATCGTCGAGTCAGCACCAATGTCTTTTGCTTCAAGTCTTATAGATATTTCTTCTCTAGGTGCACACTGATAGGTTTCATTAAAACGAATATTCTCCCAACGCCATTCTATGATTTCCGACAAATTGAGTTCATTCTTGGAAATAACGCCATCTCGTCCGGATACAAAAATTTCAATCGTTCCACTCTGTATTTCATTACCATAATTCACAAAAGGTATCTGAATCCCTTTTAATTCAACCGAAGAGGTCTGAGACGGTACAATTGTTTCTTCATATACATCCCCAGTCTTCATTTGATCTGTCATAGTTTGATGATCTGGTTCATATACGGTTATACCATCAGTTAGAACCGTTTCCATTAACACATATATAAAAATCAGAAATGAAACAACTGCTAGAGTCGATAATCTAACTATTTTATTCTTCATAAATCTTTCTCAATTCATTCTTCAAGGTGATCATCTTCAATAGGTGTTCCTCGGAATCCCATCTCATATCCGCCATACTGAAGATAATGCGTCATTAATATAGAATAATCCTGTCCATATACCGGTCCCAGAGACGCACTGTTAATCAAATAATAACTTTCAATCGAGAAATCCTCACACGCTTGATCACCATTTGGGATACCCGTTTCAACAAAATAAGTGAGTACAGCATCGTCCTCTGTTCCAACTAATTCTTTAACCTCTGGATGATGTTCAAGATACCACTCTTTGTCATACACTAAATCGAAATCCACGCCCGCGTACACCGTATTCTTTTTTTGAGGGATTCCAGCGTCCAACACGACCTCCAGTGTCCCATCTTCAAGAATTCTTTTAGATTCAACATTTCCATTCATAAACTTGACAGAAATGTCATTTCCAAATTTACTTCCGTAAGAAGGTTCAATATCAATTGTATAACGATAATTCTTCCCTTCCTGAAAATATTTATCTTCTGAGTCGCATTTTATATCTCGAACATATATCCCATCTTTTTCTTTGTCATAATAAAGTTTCAGTGTAGTATCTGCCCCAACCGCAAAATCTCTATTAACGATAGATACCGACTGATTATTAATGTCTCCAGGCCAATTACTCATCGTTGTTTTAATTGATTCATTTTTCTGTAGATAATATTCTTCTACATCCTTTATATTCTGATAGAATGAATCTCCACTTCTCGGCCAAATAGTCGCATTCATCTGTTCGGATGCTGCAAGTTCTGCGTAATACATATCACATTGTTTAGGCACATATTTTTTTATCAATTCATAAACATTATCAGAATAATACTTGTCACATGCTTTTTGCATAATGTGAAGTTGGGTAAATACTCCCATGTAGAAGTAATATTTCATGGTGTCTGCATCTTTTTCCATGACACCAGCTCCATTATCAAAGTCCCACAACGGTCCCGTGTGTAATGTATCTTCCCCTGAACATATATAGAAAAAAGTCGATGAATTAAATGAGTCCCTATTTCCACATACTTCTTGCATTGACCACACTTGTGACAATGTATCAAAATCTATGTATTCTTCTATTCCTTTTCCTGTCTCAGGATTAATGCCATTATTTGTGGCTGCACGATAAGCTTTTTCCACTAGTTCACTGATATACAGCATTTCCGCTTTGCTGCAATACTTCGGGCTCTTTACAACATAATGCGTACCATTACTTGTCACAAACGTACTAGGCGTACCAGCATAATAACCATTATCCAACTCAAGAAAATATCCACCATCCACAGTATCTGGGTCTTTATAGTTTTCAACATATGAAAACTGCAAGCCAAACGAATTAACGTCTTGTGCAATGGTAATATTCGACTTGTCAATCTTCCCATTTACTGATTGATTAACAATTTCCTGTGCGCCATTGTATGCAGGCGTCATTTCAATTTCGGGCAACTCAGCCAGTAAGTAGTTCCCTCTATACTCGCCGTCATAATATAGGGTCAATCATTTTTTCTATGTGATAGCTCAGCCGCTGACCCGGCGGCATAGTACATTGATAGTTGCATAAATAAAGGATCAACCTTTATGATTAAGTTGCATCTTGCCGGATGTAACAA